>Ga0214545_1013494_pt1 | contig 10088 bp, 9 predicted proteins | sample CNSS4metaG_FD_160064 | JGI IMG/M metagenome (GOLD analysis project Ga0214545, IMG submission 160064) | Root nodule microbial communities from cowpea collected in UCLA plant growth center, Los Angeles, California, USA - CNSS4 | ecosystem: Host-associated > Plants > Roots > Nodule | place: USA...
AAACTTGGACGAAGCTGGAAAGTATGGTTGGTTTAGTTGTTTTAAACATGTTTTCATTTTATATGGTGTTTTTAGTTCTGTAATTTCAGTTAGAATTGTTTGATGTTGTTCTCTGTTTGAATAAACTTAGGGTGATGAAGTTGGACAAGAAAACTTATTTTTAATTCTAAGTAACAAGACAATGCATTTGCCATCTATTATGCTAATAATTTACTTGCATATTTTTCATGATCAAAAACTTTGTTTATTAATTTAAAGATATTCGCCTGAAGAAATTAAACATTTCATCATGTGCCTCATTGTCATTTCTTTATTTATATAGAAGTAAGAAAAATGTGAATTTATGAACCCATCATTTCTATTTTTGTGACACTAAAGCAAAATAATTTTACTACAAGTTGTTAAATTAAATCAATATTCACTTTACTTCTCAAAATATGCACGAACGTAAATATTATTTTGAAAATGACATTAAAATATATGTTTTGTAGTATCAAGTGGATAAAATGTGTATTTAGTCCTATTAAGTTTTCAAAAAATTAAATACATTTTAAAAATATTGTATTTTTTTCCTTTAACTTTAAAAATATTTGTTAAATTTGTATTAATGAGAAGGATAATCGATAATTTTTATAATTTTAGCACGTAAATTATCAATTAAAAGTATAACTCATTAGCAGCAGATCTTAACCATAAGTTTTAGATGGATCAAAATAATATAATTATTTAATCATTAAATTGTTGGATCTGTAACATTCCAATTAAATAGATAAATTCAATTTAATTAAACGCCTCATACATAAATGTCCAGAGGGTACGAAGATTTGAGATATGAAGTACACAGTATCCCAAACATGTTCATAGGAAAAGAAAGAGGCTCCACTTAGCCTAAGACAAGGTTCAGAGTCTCATTAAGGAGAAACTTAAACTACTAAACTCCAAAAGTCATGGGCCCCACAGTGAGCACGACACTCGTCCAAGATTCATCAAGCTGCAGTGTCTCTACCATCATTACCACTGTCAGAGATTCTCACATCTGCTCATACCAATAAATTGATGATCATCGCAAAAGAGAAAACCACACACAACATATAGGCAAACGAAAGGGTAAGCTAGTGTAAAGAAATCTTACATCATAATAGTCAACATACAATTTCACAATCAAACACAAATAACAGACATTCACTCATAGATTTCCAATTCCTTTGAGACCCCAAGACTTGACTATCCGGATACGTAAACTGAGGCACCACCACCAAGCAGTGGAATTACGTCCTAACAATGAGGCGTCACTGCGAGGCCTTCGTGGAATTACACCCTTACAAGAGGCACCACCACGTGGCCTTCGTGGAATTACGTCTTGGCCTTGAGGCACCACCACGATACTCGCGTGGAATTACGTCCTTATGTTGAGGTACCACCATGAACTCTCACCACGAGGTCCATGGAATTAAGTCCATTAGGTGAGGTACCACCAAGGACTCCCATTAGGAAGGTCCGTGAGATTACACCCTACAGATGAGGCACCACCATGAGCTCTCACTACAAGAGTCATGGAATTACGCCCTACTCACGCTTTGTACATGATCCACCAACCAATCAGAAAGTTCCCATAATACTGAAGTCATGTATAAACAACTACTCATACAACTCATGCTTTCCAATTCATACACCATAAAGCAACATATCATTTCCACCACAACCTCATATATCAATCATGGCATCATCCCTCAAACCCTCCTAGTAAAGCATTTAGATCAGACAAGCAATCAACACATCAGTGAACCATTCAACAATAGTACAAAAACATGCCCCCAATCTCGCTCAGGCTAACAAGTCTCGCTCAGGAGAGGGAGGTCCTCTCGCTCAAGCGAGCCCCGTCTCGCCTAGGCGAGGGCTCGAACAGGGGAGCAGTGGACTCTACGAGGTCTCACTCAGGCGAGCCCCTTCTCGCCTAGGCGAGACCACTCCTCGCTCAAAAAGAATACTCGTCGCCTAAGTGACAATTCGAATAATAGATCTAGGGCAAGCCTCTATTAATCTCGCCTAGGCGAGACTAGCTCGCTTGGGCGAGAAAACCAGTGCTCGCCACTGTTCTCTCGTGCAACAGCCAAACATTTAAATCAAATCATGCTTTTACATATTCCAAATCAAACACAATGGCAACCAATCCATACAAACACGAAACAAAAGCAAAGCGGCAGAAAAATCACAAGAAATCGAAAACCGTAGCTTCCCTTACCTGGTTATAGCTAGAAAAGGGATTCCGACACTTAACAACTGAGCACAACAGCTCTAAGAGTAGATTCAAGAGCTGAAAACAAGGGAAAAAAAGAACATAATGTTATCACGAGGAATCTTTGTTGGCTCAAAAAATCAGCTTGGAAAGGCGAAGATGAGCTAAGAGAACTTACGTGGAATAGAGGAATAGAAAAGATCGATTAGCTAGCTTGGAAGGAGGAGGGAAGTCAAAACCCTAGTAGAGCGTTGTGACGAAGAGAAGAGTTGAGAGTGAGATGTTTTCCAAGTACAATCAGAAAATGGGAACTGAAAGGGCAGCTTAGGGTCCTGAAGCCTCTAAGTGGGCTGATCTTAGGCCCATTAAAAGGCCAAGCCCTAAACCTTAAGGCAGTAAGAAAAAAAGGCTTTACAATCTCCCCAACAACAAAATTTTTAACCTCGAAAATAGAAACTTACTAGGTAAACAAATGTGGATTGGACTTCCTCATATCCTCCTCCAACTCCCAAGTCGAGTCGCTTGTTCTCCGATCCCATATGACTTTGACTAGACTGACTGGTTTTCCTCGGCGTTCCTCAACTTTGCTACCCTCTAGAGCCACTGATAGTACTTCCATCCCTGATCTGTACATCCTCTGCTTCTAGCACATGAGAGGGATCAAAGACATACTTCCTCAACTGCGACACGTGGAATACCGGGTGAAGATTTTCCAACTGAGGTGGCAAAGCTATCTCATAAGCCATTAGTCCAATCCTCCTTGAAATCTGATATGGGCCAAGGAACTTAGGAGAAAGCTTTTTTGAACGGAGAGCCCTTCCCACACCAGTGGTTCGGGTCACCCTCAAGAACATGTGATCTCCAGCCTCGAATTCCAAGGGCCACCTCATGCGGTCTGCATAAGCCTTTTGTCTGCTCTGTGAAGCCTGCATTCTATTCCTCACCAATCTCACGTTCTCGGTGGTCTGCTCCAATAATTTTGGCCCAACTAACACTGTCTCCCCATCCTGATACCAACATAAGGGAGTCCTACACCTCCAACCGTAAAGAGCCTCATATGGTGTCATCCCAATGCTTGCATAGAAACTATTGTTGTAGGTGAACTTAATCAATGGTAATACTTCATCCCAAGCACCCAAGTGATCCAATATGCATGTCCGCAGTAAGTCCTCAAGTGACTGGATCGTCCTCTCAGACTGACCATCTGTCTGTGGATGATAGGCTGAACTCATCGTGAGCTTGCTTCCCAGAGCACTCTGCAAGGTTTGCCAAAATCGCGATGTGAACTGTGGATCCCTGTCTGATACAATGCTCGAAGGCACCCCATGCAACCTCACAATCTCCTTGATGTACAATTGAGCCAGCTTAACCATAGACATCCTCAGGTTCAATGCCAAGAAATGCGCACTCTTGGTCAGTCGGTCCACTATGACCCAGATGGTGTCATGCCCTCTAAAAGTTCATGGCAAATGAGTCACAAAGTCCATCGAGATGGTATCTCACTTCCACACTGGTATCTCTAAGGGATGCATAATCCCACCGGGTCTCTGATGCTCCACCTTTGCCTTCTGACAGGTCAGACAGGCTGACACGAACTGTGCTACTTCTTTCTTCATACCCTGCCACCAGAAATTTTTCTTGAGGTCCTGGTACATCTTAGTCATGCCCAGATGCAAGCTAAGACGACTTTTGTGTCCCTCCTAAAGGATTAGTCTTTTCACCTCAACATCATCAGGTACACACACTCTGCCCTGGAACCTGAGTATTCCATCAATACCCAAAGTAAAGTCCTTCACTTCATCCGACCCAAGCTGTTCTCTCACCCTGTTCAAGCTGCATCCAGCAACTGCCTCTCCCTAACTAAGTCCAAGAAATCACTAGATATAGTCAAGGTACTACACCTAATGAACTCGGATTCCATCTCCACACGCAACTTCATTTCCCTAAATTTCTCCAATAGTTCCACCTCCTTGATCATAAGGTGTGCGGTATGTAGAGTCTTCCTACTCAGGGCATCTGCTACCACATTTGCCTTTCCCAGATGATATAACAGTTCAAAATCATAGTCCTTCAGGAATTCTATCCATCGTCTCTGCCTCATGTTTAACTCCTTCTGATCGAATAAGTACTTGAGGCTCTTGTGATCGCTGAATACTCGAAATTGAGCACCGTAGAGATAATGCCTCCAAATCTTCAAGGCAAATACTATAACAGCCAATTCCAAGTCATGAGTGGGGTAGTTCCTCTCATGCACCTTGAGTTGTCTCGACGCATAAGCCACCGCATTCTTTTCTTGCATCAGAACGCAACCAAGTCCAAGGTGAGAGGCATCACAATAAACTTCAAAGGATTTACGGGATAACCAATATCGGAGCACTCGTCAATCGTCTCTTCAGCTTTTGAAAACTTTCCTCACACTTATCTGTCCAAGCGAAGGGTTGGTCCTACCGGATAAGTTGGGTCAGAGGTGCCACTATCTTAGAGAATCCATCTATGAACCTCCTATAGTATCTAACTAAACCCACAAAGCTTCTTATCTCCGTCACTGACTTGGGACTTTCCCACTTTACCACAGCCTCCACCTTTGTTGGGTCCACCGCTATCCCCTGGGCGAATATTACATGCCCCAAGAATTGCACTTCATCCATCTAGAATTCACACTTAGACAGCTTAGCATATAGTTGTTTTTTCCTCAGAATATCAAGCACTACCCTCAGGTGCTCGGCATGCTCCTCATGAGTCTTGGAATATATAACGATGTCGTCTATGAAGACCACGACAAACTTATCCAAGAATGGTCTGAAGATCCTGTTCATGTAGTCCATAAACACCGTTGGAGCATGGGTCACACCAAAAGGCATAACCACGTACTCGTAGTGTCCATATCTGGACCTAAAAGTCATCTTTTGCACATCATCTGTCTTTACTAGAATCTGATGGTATCCCGACCGCAAATCTATCTTCGAGAATATCGCTGCTCCATGTAGTTGGTCCATCAAATCGTCTATCCTTGGGAGAGGATACTTGTTCTTTATAGTCATCTTGTTCAGTTGTCTGTAGTCCACACACAGGCGTGAACTTCCATCCTTCTTCTTCACCAATAATATTGGTGCTCCCCAAGATGAAGTACTGGGTCGTATGAACTTCTTTCCCAACAATTCCTCTATTTGCTTCTTGAGGTCCACCAACTCTGCCGAAGCCATACGGTATGGAGCCATCGACACTGGCCCGATTTCAGGTACCAAGTCAATCGTGAACTCCACTTCTCTATCGGGAGGTAACCTCGGTACTTCATCTGGAAACACGTCTTCAAATTCTTGCACCATTGGTATGACAAACTTCATCTCTCCTCCATCTACATCTAGATGTGTGAAGATTAGGAAACACTGAGCACCGTCATGTAGCTCCTTCATAACCCTGTGAGACGATAACAACTCAGGCTCCTCTGAGTTGGGAAATAATAACTTCTTCTCTCGGTAGTCTATAAGGATATGATTGGTAGAGAGCCAATCCATTCTTAGGATCACTTCCAACTCCTATAGAGGTAGGCAAATCAGATTCACTTTGTACCTGCGTCCTTCTACCTCCATTGGACACCTAGTACACAAGGACAATGTCCTGACCAAACCCGATGCCGGAGTAGATACCACATGGTCATATTGCAGTTCACAAACCAGCAGACCTAACCTTTGCACACAAGTTTCAGACACAAAAGAGTGTGTCGCTCCAAAGTCATACAATACACATGCAGATTTACCAGCAATCACACAACAACCCATGACGAGGTTACCTGAGCCTGCTGCCTCCGCTCCAGTCATGGCGTACACTCTGCCCGATGCCTGGGGCATTTTGCCTCCCCTCCTTTGCTGGTTCTAGGCTGGGGCCGGAACTGTGGTACGCGTCGTTGTCCTCACGAGGATGGGGCAATCCCTGCCGAAGTGGCCTTCCTTGCCACAATTGTTGCACCTCTTGATGCCTGCAAGCTGGGGGCAAACATTCCTCTTGTGCGGTCCCCCACACTAGTAGCATTGAATCCTGCCCTGCTGGGAAGAAGACTCCCTAGACCCTTGAGACTAGGAAGGGGGCCTAGTATAGGGTTTTCTCCTCTCCTCGTGCCTATTCCTGGACCCAGATGGTCCTCCCACTCTTTGTTGGTGTGGGTGCTGAGTTTCCACCTCCACTTTCATCTTCTCCATGACCCTAGCCTTCTCCACCAAGGTTGCAAAGTTCTTGATGGATAGTGGGGCCACCATCAGCCGAAGATCTCCATGGAGACCGTTCTCAAATTTCCTGCACCGCCATTCTTTATCCAGCGGCATGTTGTAGAAACAACTGAGATGCTTGAATTTTTCTGCATACTCAGCCACAGATTTGCTTCCTTGAGTCAATTGCAAGAACTCCACCTCTTTAGCATATTTGACACTGCCAGGGAAGTACTCAGAGAGAAACTTTGTCCTAAAGACCTCCCAAGTAATTGGTTCTTGCCTCTCCTCCATGATGGACTTCATACTGATCCACCAGTACTCAGCCTCACTCGTGAGCATGTACACCGCAAAGGCCAGCCTACTCTCCTCAAGGCACATCTTAGCATCAAATATTCTTTCGATGTCCTTCAACCACTAATCTGCGACATCTGGACTGGTCTTTCCATTGAACTTAGTCGGATGGTGCTTCAGAAAGTCTTCCAAACTCCATTCCCGATGGTGAGGTCTTGGTTCAGTACCGTGGACAGAGGCAGTGGTCTTGTTTTCCTCCAATTGACGGAGGGCCTCCATGTGTTGTCTGTGAGCGTCCTCAACAGCCACCCTAGCAACCTCCATCTACTACATTACCAGCTACTGCTGCTCAAGTGATGCCGCCTGTCACTGCATTGATGCTTCATGTTGTTGCATCATTGATGTACTCTGCTGTGTCATAGCAGCTACCATCGCTTCTATCGCCCTGGCGATATCTAGTGCGTCGCCCTGAGAAGACTGAGAGTTCCTACGCTGAGGTGCCATGTCACTAGCACACAGAAAAAACAAGAGTTAGACTTGGTTAGCTGAGAGCTTAGCTAGCAACACACAAACTACAATGGTAGCTAAGTAGGCACACTAGACCATAAATCCTAAGGAACGACCGCTCTGATACCATAAATGTAACATCCCAATTAAATAGATAAATCCAATTTAATTAAACGCCCCATACATAAATGTCCAGAGGGTACGAAGATTTGAGATATGAAGTACACAGTATCCCAAACATGTTCATAGCAAAAGAAAAAGGCTTCATTTGGCCTAAAACAAGGTTCAGAGTCTCATTAAGGAGAAACTTAAACTACTAAACTCCAAAAGTCGTGGGCCCCACAGTGAGCCCGACACTCGTTCAAGATTCATCAAGCTGCAGCGTCTCTACCATCATTACCACTGCCAGAGATTCTCACATCTACTCACACCAATAAATTGATGATCATCGCAAAAGAGAAAACCACACACAACATATAGGCAAGCGAAAGGGTAAGCTAGTGTAAAGAAATCTTACATCATAACAGTCAACATATAATTTCACAGTCAAACACAAATAACAAACATTCACTCATAGATTTCCAATTCCTTTGAGACCCCAAGACTTGACTATCCGGATACGTAAACTGAGGCACCACCACCAAGAAGTGGAATTACGTCCTAACAATGAGGCGTCACCGCGAGGCCTTCGCGAAATTACACCCTTATACGAGGCACCACCACATGGCCTTCGTGAAATTACGTCCTAGCCTTGAGGCACCACCGCGATACTCGCATGGAATTATGTCCTTATGTTGAGGCACCACCATGAACTCTCACCACGAGGTCCATGGAATTAAGTCCACTAGGTGAGGTACCACCAGGCACTCCCATTAAGAAGGTCCGTGGGATTATGCCCTACAGATGAGGCATAACCATGAGCTCTCACTACAAGAGTCATGGAATACCCTACTCACGCTTTGTACATGATCCACCAACCAATCAGAAAGTTCCTATAATACTAAAGTCATGTATAAACAACTACTCATATAACTCATGCTTTCCAATTCATACACCATAAAGCAACATACCATTTCCACCTCAACTTCATATATCAATCATGGCATCATCCCTTAAACCCTCCTAGTAAAGCATTTAGATCAGACAAGCAATCAACACATCAGTGAACTATTCAACAATAGTACCAAAACCTGCCCCTAGTCTCGCTTAGGCTAACAGATCTCGCTCAGGCGAGGGAGGTCCTCTCGCTCAGGCGAGCCCCGTCTCGCCTAGGCGAGGGCTCGAACAGGGGAGCAGCGGACTCTGCGAGGTCTCGCTCAAGCGAGACCACTCCTCGCTCAAAAAGAATACTCGTCACCTAAGCGACAATTCCAATAATAGATCCTGGCGAGCCTCTATTAATCTCACCTAGGTGAGACTAGCTCGCTAGGGCGAGAAAACTAGTGTTCGCCACTGTTCTCTCGTGCAACAGCCAAACATTTAAATCAAATCATGCTTTAACATATTCCAAATCAAACACAATGGCAACCAATGCATACAAACACGAAACAAAAGCAAAGCGGCAGAAAAATCACAAGAAACTAAAAATCTTAGCTTCCCTTACCTGGTTATAGCTAGAAAAGGGATTCCGACACTTAACAGCTGAGCACAGTAGCTCTAAGAGTAGATTCAAGAGTTGAAAACAGGGGAAACAGAAGAACATAATGTTATCACGACGAATCTTTGTTGGCTCAGAAAACCAGCTTGGAAAGGCGAAGATGAGCTAAGAGAACTTACGTGGAATAGACGAATAGAAAAGATCGATTAGCTAGCTTGGAAGGAGGAGGGAAGCCAAAACCCTAGTAGAGCTCTATAACGAAGAGAAGAGTTGAGAGCGAGTTGTTTTCCAAGTACAAGCAGAAAATGGGAACTGAAAGGGCAGCTTAGGGTCCTGAAGCCTGTAAGTGGGTTGATCTTAGGCCCATTAAAAGGCCAAGCCCTAAATCTTAAGGCAGTAAGAAAAAGAGGCTTTACAGGATCATTAGTATAATGTTTCAAAAATTGCTTCCTCTAACGGTATAATTTGATCATAAGTATAATGTTGTGAAAATGTATAATCTATCTTGTTTCCATCTTCATGAATAGCTTCACTTTTATCAGTTTTGAAAAAGAATCTATTTTATTCTTCATCAATATATCTATTTTTCTAAATAATATTAAAAATAATTTATCATACCTTAATAAAAAATTGAGAGGCGTAAATATTAAAGGAAAAATATATTATAGTTAAGTCATAATTAAAAATCGGTTATGAAAAAATGCATCATTACAAGAAAATACTTCATTAGTAACTAATTTTAGTGACTAAAAGTTGTTAGTCACTATAGTGACCGATTTTGATATCAATTTACAAAGTAAAAAATTATTGGTTACTAAAACCGTCACTATTATAAATAAAAAAATATAATTGCCACTAAATTTGTCTTTAAAATTAGCTACTATGGTTTTGGCTACCAAAATTACTTAGTTTCAAAGTTGTCTTTGATTAATTAATGACCAATTTAGTGACCAATTATAATTTTTTATTTATAATAGTGACTATTTTAACAACCAATGATTTTTTTATTTTTTAAATTGGTATCTAAATTTGTCACTATCGTAACTAACCACTTTTTGTCACTAAAATTAGTTATTAATGGAGTATTTTCTTGTAGTGCATAATACATTTTTTTCTATATTCATAAAAAATGAATATACCAAAGGCTCATGAGATAAAAAAAAAAAGAACAATGTTAACTACTAGATTAATATTTATCAAGTAAGATAAAAGAGAATTACTTTTTTTTCTTCAAAAAAGAAATAGGGCAAAT
>Ga0214545_1013496_pt1 | contig 10088 bp, 6 predicted proteins | sample CNSS4metaG_FD_160064 | JGI IMG/M metagenome (GOLD analysis project Ga0214545, IMG submission 160064) | Root nodule microbial communities from cowpea collected in UCLA plant growth center, Los Angeles, California, USA - CNSS4 | ecosystem: Host-associated > Plants > Roots > Nodule | place: USA...
AGGCGTATACTTCTTATTTGCTTCGTTTGATTTGCACCCGAGGCATAAGAGTTAGGTCAAATAAATAAAAACCCCCTCTCCAAAATCAGACCCAACACACACCAAAGCGGGATAAGATTGTTCTCGCATTCATGGTTCCTGGTGACGAGGTGCCCGCGACGCCGATGATGGTTTTTGGTGGGGTTCGCAAGCGTCTCCGGTGAGCATCATGACCATCGTGACGGCCTGGTTTCGCGACGCCGTCAAACCACTTTTCCTCTGCTGGTTCTGGGTTTTCCTGCAGGTTCTGGTTTTGGCTGCGGTGGTCTGCGTCGATGGTGGTTCCTCCAACGGTGTGCGATTCGCGATGACTTCGTCAAAGGTTTTCGTCTCCATCGTCACAGCGGCGCCGATCTATTACGCATAGGGGTTTTGAGTCAGCGACGATCTGGTTCTGGGTTTTCCTGCAGGTTTTGGTTTTGGCTGCGGTGGCCTGCGTTAATGGTGGTTCCTCCAGCGGTGCACGATTCGCGATGGCTTCGTCAAAGGTTTTCGTCTCCATCGTCACAGCGACGCCGATCTGTTACGCGTAGGGTTTTCGAGTCAGCGACGATCTGGTTCTGCGACTTAGGGCTCGCGTTTTGGGTCCTCAGGCTCAATCAGGTTCGGTGATGGTGCGTCGTGACGGTGGCAGGACTGGTTTTTCTTGCTGTTGGCAGTTACAGCCTTGGGTCGTTGCTGCCATTTCTAGTGAGTGGGTGCGTGGGAAATGGTAATGGGAAAAACGATTTTGAAATGGCCACTGCGTTGCTTTGGGTACGTGGGTGTTTTAATTTTTTTTTTATTTTTAATGCCTACATTAGGCCTCGATTATTCTAGAACCGAGGCAGTAATGATTAAATATGTCTCAGGTGTGAACCGAGGCAGAAAAGTAACATTTTTTGCCTCGGCAATATATGCCTCGGGTCTTAAACCGAGATCAAAGATTCAAAATAACCGCGGCAAAAATACTCTCCTGCACTAGTGATTGAATGTCATTGCCAATAGAAGCATGTGGGTAATATATTTTTCAAAACTTGAAGATATGTTTTTTTATTGTTGTATCTGACATGAAACATTTAATTTTTGTAAACGTTGATGTCAAATGTAGGTTTCGCATTGAGTGTACTTTGTTTGACACTTATGTTGATGGACTGAATGGATTTCTTTCCACTGGAGAAATACAGAATGTTGTAATAAGTATAGAGTTTGCTAAAGTTAAAAGCTTTCAAGGTATATTTTTATTATTCATGATATCCTTATTGTTTTTTTTTATTATGACTTTTTTTTAGTTTCGTTATAATTGTAATATAGATAAGGTTCAAGTCCAGAATTGTAAGTACTGCACTATAATATAGTACAATGTTGATTCTAAAGAGATGTGAGAACTAAAATCAAGGTATATTATTTGTATATTTAACGAATGTTTAAATGTTGACATTTACATATTTACATATTTCCATTATTACATATTACATTTTATAGATAATATATTGTTATATGTCATGTTTTGACCATGTTTTATTACTTTACAGAATGTCTGAAAACATTGAATCTCCATCACAAGGCTTAACTCAACTTTCACAGAGCTCTAAACATAATGTTGAAGATGAGTTCTTAAGCCTTACACCTAGAAATGACATACAAGGTCTCAAAGATTGTAAACAGGTAATAATATGTCATTAGTTCTATATTTTCTTTTAACATAATGAATTATCTGACATTTTTTATGTTGTTGAAAGGTAACCACTAATGTTGTGTTTGGAACCATTAGACATATTGTCACCGAGGAAGATTGGTGGTATACTGCTTGTGTTTGTAACAAGGTTGTTTATCCAGATTCTAAGATGTTTTTTTGTGAGAAGTGTAATAAACATGTCATCAAAGTTTTTTCAAGTTAATATTAAATTGATGTCTTAATATTCATTTTATTTTACTTTTAATTTATGTCAGTAGTAACTATTAACTTAATTTATGTGTAATAATTTGTCAGATATAGGGTTAAAATTCGAGTCATTGACTCATCAGATTCAACAACATTTGTGTTGTTTGATAGAGATGCAACTGCCATTCTGAACAAAGGTTGCATAGATATGTTAGAAGGTCTTGATAAGGTAGAATGTTATTTCTAAACAAAAACATTTATTTCTATTGTTGGTTGCAGATTTCTTTTCAAAATGATATAAACTTTTCTTCTATATGTAGAATGTTGGTTTTGGACATTTGTTAAAGGAATTTGTTGAATTGGTGGATAAAAGTCTGTTATTTAAATTCGAGAGTAGGATTGATCAGACCTTTAAACTTGAATAATCTTTCAAAGTTAGGAAAGTATGTTTTGATGATGGTATAATTGATAAGTTTAATGATTCTTCCATAAAGACAGTGGTGAAAACTATGTTTTACTAATTTCTGTTTATAATTTATATTTTTTATTATTTATTTATTTCTTTACAAACACAATTTATGTCATTCATTGTTAAAAATGTTAATGTTTTTGAAGGATGTATATGCTAGTAATGGAGAATTTAGTAGGGAAAAGGAGCATATAATTAAGGATTCGTGTGTGGATGTTGTAGAGGTATAATTAATATTGTAATACATTTTTTTTTGAATTCAATTTAATATTTTGTAAAATTTAAATTGGTCTAATATTTTTTTCTGTTTCATAGGATTTATTGAAGAAATTTACAAATGAATCAACTGATTGTGGTCCCCTAGCAGTTGAGGTACCCAAATATAATCCAAGCACTGATGATTCGAACAATCCACTAAAGAGGGAATCAACAAAGAAGGTGTTATCACTAGACTCTATTGAAGAAGACAATATTCTGTTGAAGGTTTTGAAGCACAATATTAAAAAGAAAAAGTGAAAAAAATGATAGTATCAAGACATATGTTTGTCTTTATTAAATTTATTTACTCTTTCCCGCTAGAGACATATTTTGGTATTGTAATGTTTTAAGACTTCCTTTGCTATAAATTCTATATAGTATGCAACTTCTATTTAATTATTTTATGCGTTTTTCATTTTAGATAACCTAATTTTTTTAATGAATTATTTATGACGTCTTACTTATTATACATTATTCTATTCAAATGACTGTTGAAATTTCTTCGTTTGTTGGGTAACCAAAATATTGTTGACAATAAAATTGATTATTGTTTAAACAGAAATGGTTCCAGCTACAATAAAACTATTTTGAAGTTATTTTTGTGTAACCTTTATATTTGGTTACCATTTACAATGTACTTTTAAATTTAATATTTTTTCCATCACTTTTTTTATCAAAATAATTGGTACAATTTTAAATTTATACTTATATTTAAAGAATTTTTATATGTAATTTCACTGCTTTATTTTTTGGTTTTTTTATATTATATTTCGAATAATTCAATTATTTATAATTATTAGTATATTGTTTTATTTCAGTGTATGCAATATCAGATATTTTGGACTAAATTATGTTTGACGTATCAGTTATTATTTTTCATATTCTTCTCTCATTAAATTTAAGACACTGTTAATATAACTATATTAAAGATTGATGTTTAATTGTAAAAAATCTATTTATTAACATAAGTAACTTAATTTTTGTTACTATGTTTTTAAACTTGGAATTTGCAAAATCGTTTTAAATTATTCAATTCGATTTCTCAGTTTGAACTTCGATAAATAGTTTTATTCACTTATATAGGTTATTTAGATTATTTTAATTATATATTATACGTAGTTAATAATACATCATCTTAATTGATATAATTGATTTACGTAGTTTATTTATTATATTATACATCATATTATATTATATATATATATAATATATATATATATATATATATATTATATGACATATATTGTATATTATATATTATATTTTGGCTATATATTACATATATAATTGGACATCTATTTTTATTTTGATTTTTTTAAGACTTTCTCTTTTTCCAAGAAAGTAATAATGTCACCAGTCTAAGCATTCTGAACGGATATCTTGGACAATGTTTTCACGTGATATATCTTTTGCTATAAAATTGTGATACGAACAGATCAAATGACATAAGTTCATTTTGCACCCAAACCTTGACCTTTCCAACCCACTTTCTTCCTGTTTGTGTTTCTTTGTTGTTGATCTTCACCAAAAATGGAGAGCAAGTTCAGTGATGTTGATGAACATTGTTACATCTGTAACACAATGACAAGGTACCAGTTTTCCATTATTCATTTGAAAGATGAGGTTCGTTATTTCAAGTCCTTTTTTTTTTGTTTTATGCAAGTACATCTTTGTTAAAAAAAATTATTTTGAACTAACTGTTGGTTCTTGAAGGCTGTTGGTTTTGTTGATCGTGCTTTCGCAATTTTTTATGATGAAAATCTTGAAAACCAGTGGAGTCAAACTGATGTTGACAGCAACACGCATGTTGTCATTTACAACAAAAATTTAGAGAAACCATTACTAATTGAAGGATGGTATGATTTAAGGAGTTTTTAGAAACTACAACATGATCATTGTATCTACTTTGGATTTGTGGGAAATTCTTGCTTCCAAATCACTGTTTTTCCAAGGAAGTCTGAACCTTTGTCTATTGGTAGGTTTTATAGTAGAATTATGACAGATGAACTTCTTTTTGGAGGTCCGAAGAGGCATTTTACCATAGGTCTAACCCCATTGTAAGTTCGCGCTAGCCATCTGGTGATTGTTATTAGTTTTTTTTACATATTTATATTTATATTTAATCAAGTATTTCAATTTGTAATGAGAGTTTTTATTTTTTATTTTTATTTTTAATATTTAATCTTAAATTTTTCATATAGTCATCTAACATTTTTTTTAGGATTTGCCCGCTGATTTTGGCGATTATCTACAACAAGGAAAATTCAAGAATATTGTGCTTCATGGACCCCAAAAGATTGTCAAATGCAAACTCCTTTTAAGGAATACTCCAAAGAAGTCCAACAAAATTGGAAGTGGTTGGAAGCAATTTTGTACTATTCATGGACTTGATGAAACTCTAGACTTGGTCTTTGAAGTTGACGAGATGAAGTGCAATCAGCATGTCAAAGTGTTGACTTATTCTAATTATTAATCAGATGCTAGTTCATGTTTTTTGTTTTTGAACTTCAAAATGTAACAATAATCGTTTTTGAATTATATGCTACTATCTATGTACTTTTGGAACTTCTACTTTTAATATTGGCATCAATCCATATGTATATATATGTTGAATAATAATTGTTGGTGTCCATTCTGTTTTACTATTTTTAACATACTTTGACTGTGCACTACATCAAATTGAAATGAATACATTACATTTTTTATAACTATTACACCTTTGAGTACAACCATTGTTGTTGTTATCTAATTTTTTAGTGAAAATGTTATTGGTTTTAATTTTCTGTAATATGTACATGTAAATTTCAATTTTAATGCTTGAATCGGGTTTGATTGAGGTAATTTTAGAAAATAACATTTGATTTAAATATTGTTAAAAAGATTATTCCACCTACTAAAGTTGCAATGTCGAGTGGAGAAGATATTAGAACTTTTTTCTTTTAATAGATCACTATGTTGTAAAATAAAGAAACAAGTCATATTTGCATGTTTCAACAACAATATATTACAATTCATAAACAAATAGGTAATATTTGCATATCCTATATAGTATATGTACTACTTGCATGAAAAAGAGTTATGTTATTCTCTTGGTGCAAAAAGGAAATAAGTATAAAACATTTTATATTTATGTTATATTTTCTGACATATTATCTGTGTACAATTTTTGTGCTTTCTATTTGTAGGATATATTTCTGAAAAGAAACATTGTGCATAAAATATCAACTATGAAATATATCTATTTCCACAATAGGTCCACCATGTACAACAAAGCATGTCAATACAAAAGATAAACAAATATATTCATGGATATAACAACAATCAGTAAACACTTCACAGTAGTCAACGACTAATATTTTGTAGCACTAGGTTAAACATAATAGTAAGAAAATGTAGGAATGGAGGAAACCAAAAGGAAAAGTCCAACGAAGATGCTTCTAGATGTAAGTTTGAATGCAATGAACAAGAAACATTCAAATAAGATTACTTCAGATTTGCATTCTTCATTAAGATACATAGTTTTGTATAATAGTTCAACTATGAAGTTTTTTTTTTTCACTTCCTCAAATGTGAGTTTGCTTTCAAACAAACTGAATTATGGTATGAAGAAAGAATAGAAAAAACTAAAACATCAAACAAAGATTATTTTCATTGTGTTGCCAAAAGGGAAAAGTTCAAGTCACTATTCAAAATGAAGAACTACATGTTATGGACTACCTGTCAAAATTTCACCTATATCGGACGGTTAACGAATCAGGAAATGTAGTTTTACGAAAACTGCGCAAACTAGAAAAATGGTGGCGCCTAGTGCCCAGAAGTCAAGAACCTGGCACCTGGCGATACAAAACCAGCACCGGCTACCTGTTTCGCAAAAACATGAAAAATAACATTTTTGTGAACAAAACACCACGCGCATTGCCTGGCGGCAGCTCTTCACTGCCAAGCGGTTCTTAGCAAAAACCTAGAAACTGGGTTGTTTTAATTCTGGAAAAATTCCAGATTGTTCTGCACCTATGTAAACCCTAAAACCCTAAATCAACAATTTCAGCATTCGTCCATTGCATAAAGTCATAGCCATTCAATTTTCCTGCATGCATATTCATCATGTAAAATCATAAGCTCTCAATTTTCCCATGATTAAACTCCCCAAATCATATTAACAATTTACCCCCAACCCAACATGGACCTTTCATGTTATGCACACCCATTTAATCATCATGAAACATCAATAAAGTAATTATTACGAAATAATCAACATCACCCATATAGATGTACTTAAAATTTCCAAGAACTCACAATTAGCACATAATACAAAGAACATCCCAAAAGCATCCACCACAGTTAGCGTCGCCTGGCGGTGAGAATGAAGCCGCCAGGCGGTTCAATTAAAAACCCAGAAAATAGGTTCAATGCACATACATCGCCTGGCGGGCCTTCAAAGCCGCTAGGCGGTTTCTGGAAATTTTTCATAAACGCGAAAATAGATTACTTTTGATCACGTAGAGGCACCACAATCACACCTCATGTTACGAAAACATCATCAAATAAATGTACACACAAAAAGAGTTCCCCTAACCTAGTAATCCTTGCCAAAATTTGAAATTGCTTGAGTTCTCCTTGCTCACGATCGTTCCAACCCCTGTCTCCTCTCCAAGTTCTCTCTAAGTTCTTGATACTGTCTCTACTTAGCCCAAAACGCAAACTTTCTACGTTGCTAAAACCAATCCCTCACTTGCTTTCTCCCTTCCTCTCCTTTTTCCACCTTAATCTCACTTAACTATTCTTAATTGTTCATAAAAACGAAAATGGCATTAAGAAACTCGTTAATGGCCATCAAATTCCATTAACAGTTGATTAACTCAGAGCTTTCTCATCCATGCCAAAAATGATTTTAGCAAAAAGGAAGCTTAATGTCTACCAAGGTTCGAAAACACAACCAATCCATCCCTAAGCAATTGTACAACCAATTCAACCAATCCATGTTTCATGATAATTCCTATAAGTATAGGATTATATTATCACTCATCATGATCAAGCATATTATTAATAAAAAAAACAACAATCAATTAAATTACACACATGGCATACATATGACTCAAACTCAAGTCCTTTCATAATAACCAAGTACTTTCAACCATTTAAGCTAGTACTTTTCCACATCATAAAAGTTAGCATAAATTGCCATAAAGGCTCCCACTACCCTCATTTATTAATTAATTAAATTTCTCGAGTCATACAAACACTGCAAAATTTTAGCCAAGGCTGACTCGATTGAATGCAATTGAATTTCGGTTAAAGCCTACTCGGTTGAATACTTCTAAATTTCAGTTTTGGTTGGCTCCGCCGAAATGAAAAAAATTTGTTCGAGGCTGACTTAGTCGAATACGGCCGAATTTCGTCGAGGGTCGACTTAGTCCACTACGGTCAAATTTAGGTTGGTGCGAACTAGGCCGAATACTTCCAAATTTGGTCAAGGGCTAGTAGGGCCAAATTTGGAACGAGGCTAACTTGATTGAATTTGGCCTAATACAAATAAATTTCGTATAGGACCATGCTGACTTAATCGTATATGGTCAAATTTGGACTAGTTCATCTCGACCTTTAGTCTAATTCAACTAAAATTTTAAATTGAAAATTTGGATTAGATCTTTTGAATTATCCATATTTGAAAATCTATAGTTAGAGAATGGATATCCAATCCATAAAATATATAAAATGTACATCAAATTGAAATTTAGATTCAATAAAATAGATTTTAATTAGATTGAATTTGTAAAAAAAATAGATCTTAAATGGATTGGATCGAAGTGAGAGTAGATCGGATCATAAAAATTGAATATTTTTCCTATCCCTAATGCCATCCCTTTTAAACGACATGGAAAGCCAACGTTCTCGTGATGACATAACACTACAAAAATAATTATTTTTACTGGAGGTTATATTTGGCATTTTTGGGGGTTTTAACCCTCACTAATGGGTTTACCCGGGGTTTGCAATACCCCTGAAAGAGCTAGTGTGGCTAACAGATTACTGGAGGTTTTTAGCAACCCCTGAAAAAACACAACTTACCTAGGGTTTTTGAAACCCCCACTACTGCTTAGGGTTTTTGAAATCCCCACTATTACTTGAAGTTTTTGAAACCTCCACTATTGCTTGGGGTTTTCTAAATCCCCACTATTGCCTAAGGTTTTTTTAAACCCCAATCATGATTGGGGTTTTTAAACCCCAATAACGTCTGAGGTTTAAAACCCATGTATTGCCTAGGGTTTATAAATATATAAAATTATATTTTAAAACTGTTTAGTTCGATTTTATCAATTGGTTGTATTTTAATCAGACTTATTTAAACATTATAATGAGACGTAAACATGTTTTACATTAAGTTTGATGCCCCGGAAGCAAAGTGATTGAACTATTTACAATTACAATACAAAGAAAAAAAAGGAACAAATCTGAAAAAGATAATGAAATATTCATATAATATTCAACTTTAGGTACTTTTGCCACATAAACTAAATAGCTAAGACACGTTAAAATAAAAGGAAATGAAATATTCATATAATATTCAACTTTAGGTATTTTTGCTACATAAACTAAATAGCTAAGACACGTTAAAATAAAAAGGCAAAGATTATAAACTAGACATAGTTATTGCAGGTAACATAAAGTAATAATATAACTAGTATGGTAATGAAATCCAACAACAATTATCTCTCCCAAGTCTTCCACAAAATTCTGCACTATGATCTCAGAAACACTTTGTTGAAAAGAAAACCAGAAGTAAATGAACAAGAAATTCAAAATGAGAAAATAAATAAACTATAAATAGAAACATGTATATAAACTAGACAAGCTTACCTTAAGTGCAGGTAGATGTAAATGCAAAACTAAAAAAGTCATCAACCTCTTTAGTTAATTTTGTTGTCTAGTATCAAAACAACGTGTGATACGTGGCAATTAGTAATGATCTTTCTAATGTTATTGAGCAAGCTACAAAGAGCTTTGCCACCACTCTGTAGGTGTGGAATTTGTGGGAAACTGATGGAAGAAACTAATAAAAGAGACAATTGGCTTGATGGCTGAATGATTAAAAGACCCTTTTGAAATATTTCTTCATTTTGATAAAGAAAAAAAGAATTTATCAATGTACGTGTGATTGTCATGTCTTGATCACCCATTAAAATCCACTCTTGTAGTCAATTAGAATTTTAGTCTTATAGTGATGCTTTTCCAAACCTATTTTCATTCGAAAAAAGGATTTTAGTCAAGTAGAACTTATCTTAATAGGTTGTACAAACACAAGTAGAGTCTAAAATAAACTTTAACGCAAGTATTAAAGTATAATGCAAATTCTAGAAGAATCTAAAAAAATATAAGATAGAGTTATTGAAATGTAAAGAAATTTCTAGAGTATTGGAGAAAAGCCTAGGATAGAAAGAAAAATCAAGAACATTCAAC
>Ga0214545_1013497_pt1 | contig 10085 bp, 5 predicted proteins | sample CNSS4metaG_FD_160064 | JGI IMG/M metagenome (GOLD analysis project Ga0214545, IMG submission 160064) | Root nodule microbial communities from cowpea collected in UCLA plant growth center, Los Angeles, California, USA - CNSS4 | ecosystem: Host-associated > Plants > Roots > Nodule | place: USA...
TTCAACCACTGAAGCTACTGTAATCAAAGATACAGAAAACAGAACAAGAAACGAAAACACCTAAATTGTGCAGATTTGACTTGATGCTCCTTGAATCAAGCAAGATCCATCATGGTAGAGTCAACCATCAATCATTCTTGGATCTGTGCTTGGGTTATTGCAGAATCTTCTGAAGCTCTTGTGTCTCTCAGATTGCTCTTTCCCAGATGAAGACTGCGTGATCTATCTCAAAAATTCCAGACCCAAAACAGATTACAAAACAGCTTTTATACAAAGGTTTTTGCTGTCACTAATTCAATTAGCTATTTACCTAATCGATTATCGTGAGTATATTTTCACTTAGTACAATACTCACAGCTAATCCATTAGTTAAAGAACTAATCATATACAGAGTTACACAGCAAGCCTGAAATACAAATGATAAAGAGAAGCTAATTTCCTAATGCATAACCTAACTGGACCAAGCTATGTTTTATCCTAAATCAGTAGACATCATCAAAATTGTTCTTCGTTTATGGAAGAAAGGCTCCCCTGCCAACAAATAAATTTAATAAGTAATAATGAAATGAGACTAAAGTAATATTTGTGTACCTTTAATAGGAAAAAAAAAAACGTGGAATGTAAAGGATAGAGATTAGAGTTTATATATTTTTATGTATAGAATAATTTTGGTAATAGCAATACAGAAATATTCTCAGTATATAGCAAGACATGAAAATTCCTTAGTAGCAGAATATTCAAAAGTTTTTTTTTTCAAGTACCTGAGCAAAGACAAAATAAAAATTAGTTCTAATTTTTATCTTTTAGAAAAAGAAAATGAACCACGTGCCCAAAAAGAGATAAAAGAGATACATGAAATAGTATTATCATGAACATAATATTTATAAGAAAAATGTTAAGAATAAGAGTTTTATGAACATGATATTTTGTTTTTAATATTTCAAAAGAAGAATATTAAATTTGAAAAGTATATTATGAAATTAGAAGGTAGTTGCATAGACTTGGTTAGAGAAGACATATGCATTGAATATATATGTGACGTATTAAGAGGTTTTATAAGAACGTCCGATTCAGGCAAATTGACTAGTTTTTGTCACTATTAACATCATTAATGAATTCACGTTGGAATATTCAAAGGCAAAATTTTGAACATTCAATTAAGTATTTGATGGTGCAAAAGTCAATTCATTATGTCCAACCAATTCTTTTGTCATAAAAAGAAAAGAAAGATATTTTTTTAACTTATAATTTGAGATGACCTTCTTTTATGGATTTTCAATTTTTATTTTTTTTTCATTTTTCTATATTTTAAAATCACTTAAAAAATATTATTTTAGAAAAAATTATCAAAATTTTATTGTCTTAAAAAATGGTAGATTTTAAATGCGTATAAACAAAGGTTGAGAGAGGTAAAAAAAAAAATGTAACAATTTAGTTGTAAAAGTTAATTTGATATTATGTAAAAGTTGGAAGTTGATGAAGAGAAACATCATCATTTACTACACGTTTTGTTTTTGGTATGATAAAAAAAATTATATTTTTAATATAAAATTTTAATTTCGTTAAATTTATTTGAACTTTGTTAATAATTAAAATATTTAAATATATATTTAATATTTAATAATTATTATATGTGTTTAATAACGGAAGAATTATTATCAATATGCAATTAATCTTAAATAGAATTTTATCCTTTGTAAATTTAAAATATAAAAAAAAATTGCATATTAATCTTAATTTTTCTTTTATTAAATATATGTGAAAATTATTAAAAACCAATTACATACTTAATTACCTTTCAAACAAAGTTGAGATTTTATATTAAGATTAGAATTTTTTTCTTATCACACTAAAGATGAAATATTGTATTTAATCGATCATTTACTTATAATTTAACATTGTAGAAATTTTTGATGTGACTTTTTATATTTTTTTATTCATTATATTTTGTGGATTTGTGTGGATGTTTTAATTTTTATATATAAAACTTAATTTTCATCTACTGTATTTTTTAAAATATATAAAAAAAATTTAAAATAAAGGTTTTAATTTATTTTTTGTTTCCAAAATAATAGTTTAATTTAAAGTGGGATGAGATGCTTTAACAAATCCATATGGTATCAATATACTCTTAGATTAATAAACCAATTCATCTCATAGTACAAGATGAGTTAAACGAAGAAACCGCAAGTTAAAATTTCTTGAACCAACTTTACAAAAATTAATAAAAAAGAAGAAGCTTAATTACTTTCTTATTCTTGCTTTTATCAAATGTCAAATTCGTCCTATAATTTTTTTTTCTCTCGATTCTGGTTTTGTTAAAAGTGATTCAATTTATGTTTTTTTTTTAATTTTTTGAATTGTTATTTTTTTAATATATGGACAGAATTTCAATTTGATCCTTTTTTAGTTTCAATATAATCATAATTTTTGTAAAAAATGGAATAATATTGTCTTTTAAATTGAGACCCAATTTATTAAAATTTACATTTTTATTAAATATTTATAGAAATATTTTTAAACAAACTTTAAAATCTATGTGAAATATGTAGGACAATTCACATAGGTGAATTGATAGAGTTAATACTTAAATCTTTATATTATACTATTCAACTTATTAATTTTAATTTGTTCATGTATTTTTGTGTTCATGATTTGTGTTCCGTTTCACCTTAGATTTAATAATCACATTTAAACTCTAATTAACATGATCTCAAACATGTATTTCATATAAATTTTAAAATTAATTTAAAAATATTTCTAGAAATATTTAATAAAAATGTTAATTTAGTAAAAATATCAACATAGGATTTATACAAAAATAAATTGAGTCTCAATTGAAGGGGGCAATATTGCTCCATTTTTTACAAAAGTTAGAACTAAATTGAAACTAAAAACAAATATAGGGATCTAATTGAGTCTCAGTCCAAGTAGCACAAATGTGGAGTAACACGTGTCAAATCAGTCCCAATTTTGTTGTTGTGTTCAAATATGTCCAATTTTTCGTCAATTTTGTTCGATTTGGAAATTTTTTGCTAACACCATTTAAATCATTGACTGTAATGAACAATGACTGCCACGTGTCACTTTGTAGTTTTTTGATTTCACATATATATATATATATATATATTAAATTTTTTTAAATGTCCACATGTCAACTCAGCAGCGTGCCACATGTCAGAGTTAATGTTTTATATTCAATTTAGTTCTTATATTTGTTATGTTTCTTCAATTTAGTCCCAATTTTGTTTAAAATTGAACAATTTTGTCCCTCTCAAAATTGATACCAAATTTAAATTTTATATAAAAGTTATAATGATGTTTTTGTTAAAATTCACATTTTTATTAAATATTTTTTGTTTAAGGTTACAATTAATTTAAAGTTAGAATGAAAAATTTTAAGGATGAAAACTAACATAATTGATCTAAAATTTTAAAATTAGTCTTTATCCTTAAAATTTTCATTATAATATTAAACTAATTGTAACCCTAAACAAAAATATTTAACAAAAATATTAATTTTAATATAAAAAGTAAATTTGGTCTCAATTTCGATAGTGACAAAATGACATCTTAAAAAAATGGAAATAAATTGAATAAAAATAACGATTATAGGACTAGATTGAATATAAAATATTAACTCTGACACATGGCACGTTATTGGGTTGACACATGAATATTTAAAAAAATTAAAAATTAAAAAAAAAAATTAAAAAATCACGAAGTAAATGTGAGAGTCACTAATCATGATTGTTAATGATTTAAATGATGTTAGCTTTAAAAGACCATATTGAATAAAATTGACGAAAATTGGAAACTATTTGAACGCAAAACCAAAATTAGGACTGCTTTGACAAAACTTGAGGAAAATTAGGACCAAAAAGGTATTTTAACCTTTTTTAAACAAAAACAAAATTAGAAAAAAAATCACAAATTGACACGTGATATTGACTTTAACACCATTTGTGAAAAACTAACGGCAAGGACTAAATTGAATACTTTAAAAAAAAACTAGGTCTAAATTGAGACAAAAACAAGAACTAATAGAGTAATTTAGCCTAAAACAATGGAAATATACTTATTATGATTAGGAGTGACAACGTGGCTTGGCCAGGCGGGCCTTTGGCCTGCCGAAAAACACAACAAGAAAATTTCTATTTAGCTAGAGAAATTAGCGAAGGAAAATATTTGTAGTTAATCCCTCACTAATTTGCGAGGAAATAGCAAAAGAATAAAATTGTAGCAATTTTGTAGCAAAATAGCTACAGATTTGCTAGAACATATATTTGTAACTAATCTCTCACTAATTTGCGAGAAAATGACGAAAAAAATAATTTGTAGCTTCTTCGTAGCAAAGTAGCTACAAATTTACTATGACATATATTTGTAGCTAATATTTCACTAATTTGCGATGAAATAGCGAAAGAATAAAGTTGTAGCTGGTCCGTAGCACAATTTCTACAAATTTACTAGAAAATATATTTGTAACTAATCCTCCCTAATTAAAATATACTATAATTATTTTTAATTTTAGTAAAGATATATATTTTTCAATTTAAATTTTTTAAAATTATTTTTAGTTCATATATTTTAAAACTATTTTTAAAACTATTTTTAATTTAAATAGTTTAAAATTATTTTTAATTTAAATATTTTAAAATTACTTTTTAATTTGAATATTTTAAAATTATTTTTAATTTAAATATTTTAAAATTACTTTTTAATTTAAATATTTTAAATTACTTTTAATTTAAATATTTTAAAATTATTTTTAATTTAAATATTTTAAAATTGTTTTTTTAAATATAATTGTATATATTTAAATATAAATTATAAGTATAAATATTAATAAATTAATTAAAATATATAATAAAATAGGATTGGAGATTAGATATATAAATTTTAATTTTAATAAAAGAATTAAAAGCCTAATATAAATATAAATTAAAGAAAGAGATAGCTTGATATACTTTAACTAACACTAGTAGAAAAGTAATTTATAGTGGCATAAAAACAAAGTAAGTTATAATGAACATAATGTATTGAAATGACGCTATATTGAAGAAAGGAAGAAATTATACGATATTTGTCATCGGTTTACAAGAACAGTATCATCTCATATGTATTATGAGTGCTATTTTCACTGTGAGTAGTGAACAGAATGTGAATGAAGGTGGAGCAGATGCATCTTACCGTTTCTTTCTAAAGTTTTGTTGCCGTCACAGAGTTTCTCGGAGGTCATGTTCGCTTCTCCTTCGCACTCCTCCGCAACATCTTCTATTTTCCTTCAAAGAAATGTTTCTTCTCGTCGGAAGCCATTTTCGCTTCGTTGGAAGCCATTTTTGGTTCTCCTCCGCATTCTTCGTCACCATCTTCTCTTCTTCTTCAAAGCATTTTCTCTACTCTTGGAAAACCATCCTCTCTTCGCGGAAGTTGCTTTCCCGTGTAAGTCATTTTCTTCTCTTCATGGAATTACCTTTGCATAAGTGTTTTTTGTCTCTCTGTAAGTTGATTTTCTTTTCCCGTAATTCATTTTTCTTTCAATTCATTTTCAAATTTATTTGCTTTTGAAGCTTCAAATTCTCATAAGCCCTAATTTCAATCGCTTTCTGATATGTGTTTTTGTATTGGTTCAAGTTAATTTTCTCTATTGTATTTTTCAATCTCAAGTTCCTCACATCATTCCCTGCCTAAGGTAAATATTGCCTCAAGTTTCTCCGTTATGACATGTAATAGTTTAGTAGGATCTGATGAATTTATCAATGAAGAAAAATCATGTATGTATGAGTCTCCTTTGCGTTTCCAATTTTAAACTCTCTTAAACTTTTTAAGAAAATTTCTAGTTTTAATTTCATGGATCTCATAGAGTATAAAGTCATCTTAATCTCCTTTTTGAAACGAAGGCATCAACTGTTGTCTGTGTGGTAGAGGGAGCTGGACATGTTTTTTAATTAATAGAATCAATGTCATATTAAGAAGACTGCCAAAAAAAATGCTGCATTTTACATTCAGATGTACAAAATTAAACTTGTTAATTGATTCTTATGCAGAATTTACTCCAAAAGACAAATGCTACAAATGCATCAAGAAATGTTGTACTTAGAGATATTTGCTACAAAAGATAAAGGAGTTCAAGCTCTGCCTTCTTTATTACGCCAAATTAAAGTATGCTTGTTTTTAATACTCTCTTTCCTTTATTAATTGATTGAAAAGAGAATGTTGTTTGGTGTGACATTTTGGTTGATGATTATCTTTGACATTGCAACAATGTTCCTAAGCCAATTTACATGTAACATCTAATGAGAATTGATGGAGTAATTGTGGATTTGGTTAAAGAAATAATCGAAGTCGTTGCAGATATGATAAAGCTAAAAAAAGGTGGTAAAGGGGAGGGTTGGGTAGAGGGGAGTGGGACAGTACTCACACATGACAGAGTATTGTTGTAACTCTGTCAAATATAGACCCATGTAAGAAATGTAGAAATTCATAGTTAGTGTAGATTAATCTTTCTTGGCACATCCTAAAAGCCATTGAGCTTGCTTTAATTAGCATCCTATATAACAATGTGAAAATGACTTTTGGAAATCTTTTCTTAGTAGCATTTGATAATGTCTTTGCTAAAACTTAATTTCTTTCCATGTAACTGCAGGGAGAAGTTTGTGTGGCAAGTTCTCTTGTATTTGTTCAAGAAGGGATCTATGATGAATTTGAGGAAAAATAAATAATGGAAAAGGCAAAAACTTGGGTCATTGGAGAACCTCTTGATCATAGAGTCCAACATTACCTCATGTAAGAAAAATAGGCAACATCATAGGCAGCTCAGTATTTTGGTATTGGCCACCAATTAAAATTGCTTGCATAGTTTCTAAGGATAGTTGTAGTGTCAAAATCACACAAGATAGGGGGAGTTTGTGTGATTGAGATGAAGATAGAATGTATCTGTCCAATAAGTTCTAATTATGTTCTTGTGTTGTACCATTTGGCAAGAGGATAAGAGAAAATGGTTTCATATGCTTTTGGGGAAGACAATGTTGGTGGGTTTGGAACTCATTTAATTTCTCATATCTGTTTAATACATATTTAGGACTCATTTGACGTATGAGTTAGTTTTGGAATTGAAGCACTCAAACTTTCTTATTTCAATTATTTTATTTGGTTCATATATGATTAAAAGTTTCAAACACACAAGTTTTATATATTCTAGTAAACCATATTATTGTTGAGATACTTACAAAATTTATTGTTCTTGTGTCCCGAAGGTCATATTAGCATACCTAAAATTTGGATTGAATGCTGATGGTGTTAGGGGCCAATAAGTGCTTCAACTTCAAGCACAAGGTATACGATACATTAATAATTGTTGGCGATCCCATTTCCCATTCACTGTTTGGTTTAATGGAAATATGTGTCAAATTAGAAACAAAAGATAATTTAAATTATTAATTTTTGTGAACTATGCCCTCCTTGTAAATGAGCTATTGGAGACTCTAGTGAATATAACTCTAATAAAAGAGGAGGAAATAAAACTTAAAATTTATAATGGTGACCTATCAAGACTTGGTTCTGCAAAAAGATTTCTTAAAGCAGTGCTTGATATCCCTTTGGCTTTTAAAATAATTGAAGCCAAGCTAATTTCTAAACAGAAGTTAAGTACCTATATATATAGTTTTTTGCAAATGGCCCAACATGTCTTATTGTTTCATATAATTTTATTCAAGCATGTAAAATCCATTTAAATTAGGTTATATGGAAGTTTAAATGATGTTGAATAGTTATGAGAAAACCTAACCTTAGTCAACAGTGAAACATAAATAATTGAAAATATAAACTTAATTACATAAAAAATGACACGGAAGAATTGAAAAATACCTTGAAACAATAGAATATTTAATTATTGCATAGCAATTAAGGAAACATGAAGAACATGTTATAGTAGCGAAAAGAAATTAGATTTATGTTGATTTAATTTTATTAATTGTTATTCATATTGTAAGTTGTCATAAAAGTTGTCCGTTTATATAAATATATATAACACAAAAGCATGTTTCCGTAAAAAAGCTTATATTCATGGACTTTACTAAATAATAGTAAATAAATGGAAAAAATCAATGTTGAATTGCGATAGATTAGCTATGGATTAGCGAGAAAAGAATTGCGACAAATTAGCTACAGATTAGCGAGAAGAGAATTGTGACAGATTAGCTACGAATTAGCAAGAACAAAATTGCGACAAATTAGCTACGGATTAGCGACAACAAAATTGCGACAGATTAGCTACGGATTAGCGACAACAGAATTGCGACAGATTAGTTACGGATTAGCGACAACAGGATTGCGACAGATTAGCTACGAATTAGCGACAGAAGAATTGTGACAGATTAGCTACGAATTAGCGACAACGAATTTGCGATAGATTAGCTACAAATTAGCGACAACAGAATTGCGACAGATTAGCTACGGATTAGCTACAGATTAGCTAGAAATTTTGAAACTTTTTCACTTCAATTAAAGATGGAATAGGGAGGGATTAGCTATGAATTAGCTACGAATTAGCTAGAAATTTTAAAACTTTTTCACTTCAATTAGAGAGGAAATAGAGAGAGATTAACTATGAATTAGCTACAGATTAGCTACAGATTATATCCCTCTCTAATTAGCTACCTGTATTTAGCTACGAAAATTTTCTAGCAATTTGGTAGGTAATCTGTCGCAAAACGTTTTAGCTACAAATTAGCTACGGATCAGCTACGAAATGTTCCATAGATAATACATAAAATTTTTGTAGTGAAACACATGGCAGGCTGAGATATTGAGCCTGTTGACCCGCATAAGTTCGACTTGCATAACTCACAGCTCGTGCGAGCCAATGATGGAGTGGGTTGGCCTATGGCCCATGGCCCGTGGCCTGCATAAAAAAGAAACTTTTACTTGTGTATGTTGGTTACTTTCCTTTTGGACTTCTGCATGAACGTTCCAACTTCTTGTATGTATGGAAGAGAAAAATGTTATGTATTTCTGAATCTGCTAAATTTTGAAGAATTCATCATGCATGTCAAAGTTCAATTATGAATATAATAAAAATGTTGAATTATCAATTTATCATTCAACTCTCCAAAATCTTTGCTTAATTTTGTGAAGTTGTTAAACTACATTTTATTTATTTCACTCATGTCATGATAGAATTGAATTCAATTTAGTTAAATTATTATACGATTTTCTTCATTTTTTAAATATATATTTTTTAATTTAATTTTTAATAATTCAATTAATATGTAACATTCCATTTTAATAACATAATATTATTAAAATAAGATATTTCATAATTAATAGTAATAGAAAATAGATAAATGCTCTAAGTGAGTTTTAAGATAATATTAACACTTATCTTATTTTGATTTTGTTTTGGATTTTGATTAATTCACTTTTATTTAGCTTGTTTCGCAATTTTCAGCAGATGAGAGTTAAAGTGAAAATAAAAAAAAAATTTATAAAAATCATTCAATTTTGAGTTTGTGATTATGAAATAAGTAAATATTAAAGTCTGTCATTTTTTTAGGTAGTTAATTATTTTCTTACACAAACATGATTGCTCGAATTTTACTTATAAAAAAAGTATATTAGTTGTTATTAAAATTTGGCCAATAATAAATGAAACATGAAAAACTACATAAAAACGTAAATAAGCCAATTCTCATTGTCATAATCGTAAAATACGTATATTGTGAAACAAGCATCAAAGTTTAGTTTATAAATATAATATAAATTGTTCAAATATGTCATCATATGTTTGTTAATATGTATACACATATTTTTTAAAATAAGAAATAATAATAATAAAGATATTCAAAAGGGAATCGGTTCACTCATGAATTATTTTATTTAAACTTAAATTGAGTGTTTATGAAATAAGTATTTCTTTTAATAAAAAGTCCTTAAAAGAAGTAGATTACTTATATTTAAAAGGTTAAAATACCTTTTTGGTCCCAATTTTCGTCAAGTTTTTTGAAACAAGTCCTAATTTTGGTTTTGTGTTCAAATAGGTCCCAATTTTCGTCAATTTTGTTCAATTGGGTCCTTTTTTGCTA
>Ga0214545_1013501_pt1 | contig 10081 bp, 6 predicted proteins | sample CNSS4metaG_FD_160064 | JGI IMG/M metagenome (GOLD analysis project Ga0214545, IMG submission 160064) | Root nodule microbial communities from cowpea collected in UCLA plant growth center, Los Angeles, California, USA - CNSS4 | ecosystem: Host-associated > Plants > Roots > Nodule | place: USA...
ACCCACTGCACCCAAAACTCCGACCGCCGCACTGAAGTTTCGACCTTCTCTCTCTTCACACTCAAAACGCACAACGGACGCGCCCCTACTTCCCCCCTTTTTCTCTTTCCTTTCTCTCTCTAAAATGACATTTAACATAAGCAATTTTCCTTCTCTCCACTGCACGTGCGACCAACGTTTTCCTTTTTTAAAAAATTAAAAAAACACGTGACACGTCAACTGTGTCAAATTCTTGTCAAATATTTTTGTTGGAATATCATTATCCAATATAATAATAGCTTTAACTTTTCACTACTTGGCTTAATCACATAGAATACTGATGGATAAAATTTAAGTACAAAGCGTCAGTACATTAAATGTTTAAGAGCTTTGGATAAAAATTTGAGAATGAAGATAAATCAAATCTAACCAAAATCTAAAGAAATTGAATGCAAAATGTATCCATATATGTATGTATAGATTTAGATGTCTATAAATAGCAAAGATTTGAACGACTAAAAGCAAAAAAAAAAAGACAATGAGAGGGAAAGGAAGCAATATAGAGAAGTGAACAATAAAAATAATGAAGGCATAGTTAAATAAAAAAAAAAGTGTTAACAATGCGAGTGTATAAAAGGGAGAAACATGCATTTATCTTTTTCAATCTTTGAGATAAGGGGAGGAGACATTTATCATTCAATCTTTTGACTTTTATTTTTTCTTGTCTCATAATTATTTTTATATTTACCTTTAAGTGAGGTGTCCTTAACCTTATTCTAATTTATATTTAGTTCTCATTCCTATATATTTAATTTATATTTACTCTCATTTACTTATTTATATTTATCTCCAGTTACATACTGGTCCTTTTTGTTTATTTATATTTATTTTAATTATGCATTGATCCTATTTATTTACTTATTTATATAATTATATGGTTTAATATTGAAATAAAATTTACAATAAATAAAGATTTGTTATGATCTTGGGGAGTTGAACGAGTTAGTATTACTCAAGATGAGATGTTCTTGAGTTACTTTGTTGGCCATGAGCTCATTTATCCTGACTAGTCACTACAAAATTAATCAATATCTTTATAAAGTATGATAAAATCCAATTTTATGGATTTGGGAGAATTTTCATTTCATTTTATCTTATTATGATATGCTGTATATCTTTATGTGATATTTGTCTCACTTCTCAGTTTTATGATTGTGTGTGAAAAAAAAAATTATAACCTTATCATAGATGGCTGCTCCCAACACACCTGATCCCTTATTCGCCGACATTGTGGTTGTTTTCCCCGAGAATGCATGGCAAACCAATGCAGTGAATAATTCTGTGACATTTCAGGGAACATGAAACTCTACTATTACTTTCCTCTCTACCCTAAACACGCCTATTATCATTGAAGGACAAAAATCGAAGTTACCTTCTATTTACCCCCAACAATCCAAGTGAATCCTATCCATAACCTTTTCCCTCCACCTGTTTGAAAATCAGTATATGAGGGGAAAACTGTAAATAAATAACACTCATTCCTCTTCTAGTGTAGGAAATATAATATGTACTAAATAATGTGGATATAAGATGCATACAATATTATATATATATATATATATATATATATATATATATATATATATTTGAATCTTTTAAGTATAATTAGATGTTATTGTATAATTTTGCCTCTAAATTTTAAAAATATATTATAGAAAATAATAATAATAATAATAAATAAATAAATAAAAATTTAGGTTGCTACAAAGTCAATGCAAATAAATTATTATTCCAAATATATTTTATTTGTGAAATTATGGAGGTGCATAGAGAGTAAGCCAGCAAAGTAATGTTTGAATAGCCCATGCATCATAGATTGGGCCCGTTAAATTTTCAATAACAAAAATTCAAATGATTGTAGTTGTTTTACAATAATATCGATTCTCTTTTTTTCCTTCAACATACATCTTTATAGATGTTGAAAAAGTGTAAATTGTTCATGGTTCTGATTTTTACATCGTAGAGTTTTGAGACAAATTTTACATGGTATAATTTAAAATATATTTTAGATTATACATTACAAAATATATCATGGATTATACGATTTATAATATGTTTTCAGCTTAATCTAAAAGTATATTTATAATGTAATCTGAAATGAATTGTATATTATATTATATAATATATAATGCATTTCTAAAATTTAAATTGCATAATATACGATAAATTATGAGATTATAGATTTATGACATATAATAAATAATGAGATGATAGATTTATAATATGTAATAAACTATGAGATTATAGATTTTAAACACAATTATGGAGTTAGAAGAAGAAAGTATGGGGTGCAGAAAGAAATTATCTGATAACAAACATCAGAAGAAACAAATAGATATCAGCGGGCCTCAACAGTAATAACAAAACTTTTTGAAATTGAAGTAGCCCGCGCTCTTCGATGAAACGAAACAACGAACGCTACGAAATTAAAGTTGCCGCTTCAACAATCGAATCTCATTGGTTCATTCACATAGACATGGATCGCAATGGTAACCGTAGATTAATTGGAAATGGAAGGCTCAGATATATCGTATCATTTGTATCTTGTGTATAAATATTCATTGGAATACAATTCTCTTACACTGAAGCAAAAAAACAATTCTGGATCTGGAGGCCACCGCAAGCAAACAAACAAACACTGAAACTAATACTTCTCATCAATGGCTCGAACCAAACAAACTGCACGTAAATCCACCGGAGGGAAGGCTCCTAGGAAGCAACTGGCCACAAAGGCAGCCAGAAAATCTGCTCCGGCAACAGGTGGTGTGAAGAAGCCTCACCGCTTCAGGCCGGGAACGGTGGCACTGAGAGAGATCAGAAAGTACCAAAAGAGCACGGAATTGCTGATCAGAAAGCTTCCATTCCAGCGTTTAGTGCGAGAGATCGCTCAGGACTTCAAAACAGATCTTCGTTTCCAGAGCAGCGCGGTTTCTGCTTTGCAGGAAGCTGCAGAGGCTTATCTTGTTGGACTCTTTGAAGACACAAACCTTTGTGCCATTCACGCCAAGCGCGTTACCATCATGCCCAAGGACATTCAACTTGCTCGCAGAATCAGGGGCGAGAGAGCTTGAGTTTTCATAATTATTTTGAAGTTCTGTTTATTCTAATTTACTGGTTCAGTTGTTTGAACTGTTGTGTATCAGTCTAATGTAGATAAATTTTTTTGAAGTGTTTTCTAGTTAAATTTGTTTTCATTATTATTTTTCATTTATCTTTCATTTTAATACAGAACTATTATATTTTCTTTATTGAATTTCAAGGTGAACATAGAGTCCGTAAATAATAACTTTCACTATAATAAGGAATTGTGAGCAAATAAATTTAATAGTTCAAGTTTTATTATATTTTTAATAAAAAATATGCTATTTCTTTTAACGTCCACTTAATTTTCTCTATTTTTTATTTATTGAAATTTGAAATGATCGTGAATAAAGTAACCGGAAGAACTTTTGACATAGTTTATATATATTAATAGGCATAATTTATATATTAACAAAAGTGAATTTTGTTAAAATTTTAAACATTAAGAAAATATTAAATGAAAATAGAGTAGAAATGTAGCTTTTAATCATTAATATAATTTTTTTTAGCTAATTTATTAGCATTTAAAATATTTTCGATACAAACAATTTTTGCATGATGTTATTTGACGGTTTTTTTAATTATTAAAAGTTTTATTTATAATAATTTTTTACATATGATACACATATGTGTATTATGTATTTGATATGTTAATATATTTATTTTGAAAAAATAGAATATATATATGAATAATAAAAAAATGTATAATAATTTTTAAAATATAATATATATATATATAATTATTGTATGAATTAAAATTAAAATTATATATACTAAAGTTATTAACATAAAAAATAAAAATTATTATCATCATAAAAGTATCATTATAAGAATTTTTTTTAAATAATGATTAATTTTAGTAACAAAAAATATATTGGAGACCAATTTCCTAATTAAAGATAAATTATTTTGGTAAATTTTGGTAATTACAACCTTGGTAGTTAATATTAGTGACTAATTTAGAAATCAATTATTTTGGTAGTCAAAATCTTAGTAGCTAATGTTAGTAATAAATTTAAAAACCAATTTATGATAAGAATGATTTTAATTATCAATTTAGAGACCAATTATAATTTTTTAGAACTATTTTAGTTGTCAACAATTTTTAGTTTTTAAATTGGTACCTAAATTAGTCACAATGTAATGACTAATTATTTGTGGTCATTAAAATTGGTTATAATTCAAAGATTTTCTTGTAGTGTATTACAATTTTATAAATTAAATATTTCACTGATAAATATCAATAGAGTATCATAAAGTATCAGACATTTCACCATACAAAAGGAGTGTGTACCTGTTGCTTGTATGTGTGAGCACCATTTGCCAATAATGGCACAAGAATTGGGTTACAAATCTTGATACCAGTAAGAAGAGCAAGGTCAGGCTGACAAATGATAACACAATTGAGGCAATTGGCATTGGTGATATAAAGATTAAGAAATAAGGTAAAATCGTGGTTGTCATCGAGAATGTATTGTATGTTCCAGGCATGAAATGCGATTTGCTTAGTGTGGGGCAGTTAGTAGAGAAGGGATTTTCTGTGAGTATGAAAGATGATTTCTTGAAGGTATATGACTCAAAAACAAAAGCTGCTACTAAGATCTCCTCTATCCAAAAATAGAACTTTCCAGACTAGGTTCAATCAGATTGATAATGTTTGACTACAACAACAATTGACAAAACAACGTGGTTATGGCATATGAGGTATGGTCATCTTAACTTTCAGAGTTTGAAAAGTTTAGCTACTAAAGAGATGAATACTGAACTACCAGTTATTTCCATCCTTAACAAGGTGTGTGAAGGGTGTTTGATTGGAAAACAACCAAGAGCAAATTTCAAGGCACACATGCACATGATATCAAAGGATTTACTACGTGTTGCGTACTTGGACGTTTGTGGGCCATTTGAGGTTTTGTCACAGGTCAAAATCGCTATTTCATTTCATTCATAGACGAATATAGCAGGATGATATGGTTGTATCTAATCAAGGTGAATAGTGATGTATTCTCAGTTTTCAAAAGGTTTAAAACCTTTGCTGAAAAATAGAGTGGAAGATGGCGGGGGCGAGTATACATTTATGGAATTTGAGAAGTATTGTAAAGAGAGTGGTATTCAATATGAGGTGATAACTCCATACACCCCACAACATAATAGTCTTGTTGAAAGAAGAAATATGACCATCCTAGATATGGCTAGAAGCATGCTGAATGAGAAGAAGATTCCACATATGTTTTGGGGTGAGGCAGTGTTAACTGCAGTTCATGTGCTGAATAAGTGTCCCACCAAGCAACTTGGAAATAGAGTCCCTAAAGAGGTTTGGTTTGATAGAAAACCATATGTAAGTCATCTAAGAGTGTTCAGTTTTGTATGTTATAAACATGTTCCTGATGCTAGGAGAAGGAAGTTAGAAGATAAAAGCATGATTATGGTGTTAGTTGGGTATCACCTAACATGAGCATACAAGTTGTATAATCTTGCCACAAATGCAATCTGCATAAGTAGAGATGTTGCAGTGAATGAAGAAGGTTCCTGGAGTTGGACAAATCAGAACACAAAGGATAACAACAATTCTCATACAAAGGGAAACTCCATGCTGATTGGAGAATGAAGAAATTGTTGTTAATGATACAAGTTCAACACCTGAGTTACAACAACAGCCATAAAGAGAGCCTAAACAAAGGAGATTGCCAAGCTCGATGGTGGATTTTGAGATGTTTCCAGATAATGCAGTGACAAATGAAGGAGATTTAGTGCATTGCATTTTGCACTATTTGTAGAAGCTGAACCAATTAATCATGTAGAAGCGTTGAATCAAGAACTATGGAAGAAGGCTATGGCTGAAGAGTTGGCAGCCAATGAGAAAAGTCAGACGTGGTTTCTAACCGAGTTACTTGTTAACAAGAAACCCATTGATATTAAATGGGTTTTCAAGTTAAAACTCAATCCAAATGGAACCATTTCAAAGAGGAAGGCAAGGCTGGTTGCTAGAGGATTTTTACAGAAACATGGGTTGGATTATTCTGAAGTTTTTGCTCCAGTAGCAAGAATTGAAACCATAAGGCTGATGGTGGCGTTGCCAAGTAGCAAAGGGTGGCCTATGTTTCAACTGGATGTGAAATCAACATTTTTGCATGGTCCTCTTGAAGAGGTTTGAATATCTGCGAAATAATCTAGGTGTTGTGAAGTGTTGAGTTTGAATTGAGGGGAAGTGTTGTGGTTAATTCAAACTATTGTAGTCTATTAGTTAGTTACTTTGTCTGTTATCGTTTTGTATCAGAATTTATAAATAGAGTCCTTATGTTTCTGTACAAAGTGCTAAAATTATGCTTTTGTACAAAGTGAGTGCTAAAATAATAAAAAAAAGGGTCTCATAGACATTTTACCATACAAAAGGAGTGTGTACATGTTGCTTATGTGTGTGAGTACCATCTGCCAACATTGTGTGGATTACAAAATCAATATAGTTCCTTTCATAGAAATAGGAGTTTCACTACTAAAAGTTTTAATTTTAACGTCAGTTTAGTGTGTGATTTAGTGCCAATTTTCCGTCAATTAATAAACCGACATAGAATTTAGCGCCATAAAAGTATAATAACATCAATTTATTATAACCGATGAAATAACTACAAGTAAAAATTATTAAAGTCGGTTAAAACCCCCTCTAAATTTAAAAAAACTGTTTCTAAATTAAAAAATATTTCATCTAATATTTAGTGGCGGTTATAACCACTAGCAAAATCTTATTTTTATAAAAATAATTATTTAATACTTAGCGGCAGTGGTAACCACAAGTAAACTTTTATTTTCTTTAAATAATTATTTAATACTTAGTTTCAGACTCTAAAAAAGAATCATCTAGCTATTCTCTTTATTCTTTGGTAGAGGTGTAACTTTCGTTTGTTTCTCGGCTGCCACTTTCTGTGACTGTTTTGCATGCACTTCATCCTCATCAAAAGAGTCATTTTCAGGTGATTCAGAAAAACTGGAAGTTGGTTTTCCTTTCTTTGCATAGGCTTTTACAACACCATTTTTAGCAGGTATCTTTTTTGGAAGAGCAATAGGTTTATGGTACAAAAAAGCAATAAATAATAGTGAGCGATGATAAAAATATGACATGAAATTTTGGCCTATTAATCCATTAAACCATGAATAGACTTGTGCAATACCTTATCATAAAAAGAATCATCAGAACTGCTTTCCTTCTTCTTTTGCACTTTTGTTTCCTTCTTTTGCTTCTGAGCAACCTCCTTTATCTTCTGTTTTTTTGCAATCACTTGCTTCTCACTTTCTTCTTCATCTTGTCTATTGCCTCCTGAAAGAGAAAAAAATAAGAAAAAATGTATGACAAAATGAATTAGACAATAACATCTTAGACATGCTCACCTGGAGAGTGATAGCCTACAAAGGTATTAGATCAATACTTGTAACCAAATAAACGTCAATAGATTCCTTCTTGGTATGTTTTTCATCACTTTAAGTTTTCAAATTTAAAGTTTTTACCAAACTGTGAATAAATGACTAAATTAAGGAAATGCGTTATTTGATAAAAACACCTGTATCAAATTGTGAAAGATGACTAAATTAAGGAAACTTAATAGTATTCTCATCATACTCCGAACTAGTAGCATCAACTTCTCTAAATTCTTCCTTATCAAGAATCTCTACCACATTAAAAGGTGACATGATTGTCAATGTTTAAAAAGCATCCTTTGGAGACTTTGGCTAATGTAAAAGTTATTTTTCAGAATATTAATTCTCTTAATAGATCATTAATTGACATATATTAGAGTAAACTTGGATATTCAGAAATTGGCTTCCTTAATGGAAGAGTAAAGGATAATACGAGTTGTTATAATCCTGTAGATAAATATGAAAATGCTTAGATGTTTGAGAAAGATACATATAACAATGGAATAGATGACATTGACACATTCTCACCCATGGTTCCTTGTACTCTCTTTTGATTTTCTTGGCTAATGCATTGATGGAAGTAACATCTATTGTGCTAGTATCATTTTGATCTTAGTAACAGTAGTCGAGCATCACATGCCACAATCACAATATCAATGATTGTGATTGACATTAGCTAGCCTAGAAGTAGCGATGGGCAGTCGTTGGTGATGTAGTAGGGGAAACCGATAGATTGAGCTTTGTCTCGAAATCAATTCAAAAACACATTTAGTGATTGAAATTAGGGTTCATGACAAGTTGAAATTTCAAAAAAAAAAAAATCAAATTTGAAGAGAAAAATAAACTACAGAATGATAAAATCAACTTATGAAAAGGGGAAAAATATCTACAAGAAGAAAATTGCAAAAATTGCATTAGAAGAAGATGATTTACAAAAATGTTCCAGCAAATAGGATATGAATTCAAAAGAAAAAGAGAAGATAACATCAGAGAAGATGGCTTACAAAAAAAAGGAATCAACTCTATCTACGAAGAACACCACAATAGAAGCGCGCCAATGACCTTATCTACTTACCAGTTACTAAAATATAACGATAAAAAAAGAAAATGATTTGACTACTAAATTTTAACAACTTTCTCTTACAATTTTAGGTGTCGTTTTCTAAGTGGTTTTTTATTTTTTCATTTTTTCATTCTCAATATTCCAAAACCACTTAGAAGATGCCACCTCATGTTGTAAGAGAAAGTTGTCAAAATTTAGTAGTCAATTATAAAAAAAATTATGTTACCATACTGTAAGGCCCACCTACTTTACTACCTTTATTTTAAAGGACTGCCCCAAATAAGTTGGGCCTAGGGCTGACCCATAAGGAACCAAAGTCCCTAAACCAGCTGAAACACTTTCATTCTTCTCACTTTCAGAAAAAATAGCCTCTTTTCTCTTAGAATAGTAACGTTCCTCTGCTAGGGTTTGAGGTTCATCCAAGTTCAACTGAGTTCAACCTATTTCTTTCACTCACGTAAGTTACTTCCGATGCATACTCTTCTCTTTTAGTTTAATCTTCGTTCTTGCTGTTAGGGTTCCTCGTAATAATCTCGTGCTTCCTCTGTATTGAGATTTTCAGCTCTTAAATATGCTCTTGGAGTTCTCTTGCTCATTCGCTTAAGGGTCGGGGTCGTTTTGACTAGCTCTTTCCAGGTAAGGGAAGCTAGGGTTTATGTATTTAAAGTTATTTTGCTGATTTTTGGTCTGTTTGTATGGCTGTGATGCTTGAATGAGGCTGTTGATCGAATAAAAATGTATGGTGTGCGAGTATGTTTGATTGATGTGGCACTACCACACTGCAAACTTTTAAAAAAAATTAAGATTTCTACTACGTTAACCGTTGGATCGAGTTGAAATTTTAACAGCTGATCCTTAACACATAATGCTTGACTTTCACCGGTCGGATCTTTAATTGGAACTCTGTAGTGAGAGCAGTTTTTATCGTAAGGTCACTGAATTTGTGTTGTTGACAACACTACACACTTTTCGTAAAATGAAAGTTACTACTTCGTTAACCGTTGGATCGAGCTGATATTTTAACAGCTGATCCAGAACACATAATTCTTGACTTTCACTGGTCGGATCTCTAATCGGAGCTCTGTAGTGAGAGCAGTTTTTATCGCAAGGTCACTAAATTTGTGTTGTTGACAACACTGCACACTTTTCGTAAAATGAAAGTTACTATATTTAATCGTTGGATCGAGCTGATATTTTAACAGCTGATCCTTAACACATAGCTTTTGACTTTGACTGGTCCAATCTTGAATCATAGCTCTGTAGTGAGAGCAATTTTTATCGTAAGATCGCTGTAGTTTGGTTGTTTCTCTGATCTTGAATGGTTATTACTGGCTTGAATCTAATTGTTATATTAAAAGCAAGTGATAAATGATTATGCATGAGTGATGTGATTCATGGATTGTGGATGATGGGTTTGGTATGAACTTGGCATGTGATTTAAATGAGATGGTTGGTATCAAGGAGACATGGTATTGATATGAAATACAA
>Ga0214545_1013505_pt1 | contig 10077 bp, 6 predicted proteins | sample CNSS4metaG_FD_160064 | JGI IMG/M metagenome (GOLD analysis project Ga0214545, IMG submission 160064) | Root nodule microbial communities from cowpea collected in UCLA plant growth center, Los Angeles, California, USA - CNSS4 | ecosystem: Host-associated > Plants > Roots > Nodule | place: USA...
AGTTTAGGTTAGGTTATGAAATTGGGAGTGTGGAGGGGTTCGGGGATTGAGCAACGACAGCAGAAAAAGTTGCGTCCAAGTGTTGGTGTGAGACGGAGCGGGAGCGGGAGAGGGAGAGGGAGAGGGATTCGGGTTAGGGTTTCTCGTTGGGAGGGGTTTTGGGGTTTCTGGACCAGTTGGTGGGAAAACGTGGAGAAGAGGTGTGTGTGGTGCGGGTCTGTGTGTGTGCGGGAAGAAGGAGCGCAGAGGGGTTTGAGGGCGCTTTGGAGAAATGGAGAAGCGGTGGAGCGGTGCGGTGGAGCAGTGAAAGACTTTTCAAAAAAGAAAAAAGAAATGCGCGGACTGGTGTTGGGTGAAAGTGGCAACGGGCTGTGACCACACGCGCGTATAAGGAGAATGACTCTTCCTGCACCCAATTTAATTTTTCAATTAAAAATTAAAAATTTTAAATCTGATTTCCGTTGCCACGTAAGGTGGTCATCAAAGTGGTAATTTTGGGATGTCATTCTATCATTATTCTTTCGGAAAACATGGTCGGGAGTAGAGATTTACATTTCTCTTTTTTATTTATTTAAATTATATTGATTACCGGTTTTAATTTAAGCAAAACAATTAGATAAATTTGTTTAATAATTAATATATTTAATATAGTTTTAAGAATGACATATAAAATAATTAATTTTAAAAAATTTAGCTGGAATCAAACTTGATTTTCTTAACTTAAGACTTAAAACAATATCGAATTGGGTTAAAGATAGTTGGTATGTAATCTATCAACAATCATTCTTATTTATTTTTGGATTACAAATATTTTTAATATCTTAATTTATTAATTTGTATTAAAAATTATAATTAATCTTTCTTTAAAAATGTGATCTAATTTAATTTTTTTAAAACACGTGAATTTTATATTTTAGTCAAATTTTGTTAATAATTTTTATAATAATATTTGAAAAGAATTCGATGAGCATTTTAATTCTATATTAATATAAAGAAATAATTGAGTTAATTTATTTTCATTATATTAAAACAAATATGTAAAATAAATTACAAAAATATTAAACCAACTCACAAATATCAATCCCATTGAGATAAATTTTTTGACTCATTACAGAATAGATTGAACTAAGCTGACATTTACTCAATCCATGAGTTTTGTCGACTCACTTTCACCCTGTGTCCAAATAATATTTATTAACATATATTTAAATAGTTATTATTCAAACAACATTTAAATTCTCCTTTTTCAATTTATAATTCACTATATAATAATTTTTAACAATATTTTAAATTTCATACCAAAATTATTATTGAATATAACTGAAGTTAATAATCATGTTATACCTCTCATAATTAACTATACAATAATTTAAATAAAAAAATTAAAACTTGTATTAAGAAGCTAAGTTTTCATATTTTAAATCTTTGTCTGTATAATTTAAAATATTTATTTATTATATACAGAGTTCTATTGAGGTAAGTAAAATAACAAAGGGTTTATTTGAACATTTTTTTATTAGAAACGATGTATCGCTTTTCGAGTTTTACAGTAGTAAAAATTCCATGCTGAAAAAAAAAAAGTTAACTTCTTTATAATTTCAGTGGTGTCATAATTACTTTTATAATATCAATATATGATAAGTCCAATTCTTAAGATAAATATTATAGAAGATTCTAAACTTATCCTAGATATATCCTTATATTACATAATTGTATAAAAAATTATATAATCCTGATAAATTATTTTCTCTTTATTATTTTTATCTATTCAGAACTTATATGCTTTATTTCCAATGTCATTTTTTTTTCTGTCATTTCCTTTTACTATGAAAGAAAATATGAATTCAAAAGGTTTGTTACTATCTTTGAAGGAAGTAAAAACCCAATTAGTTACATGTTAGTATGCCCGTTAAAATTTGGTTTTATTAATAATTATTTTAAAATTCATATTTAAAAAAAAACATATTACTTCACTATATAAACCTTTGCACGCATGAATAAAATAACGATAATAAATGTTAGAAGATACTAAATAATATCTGCAGATACCAAAAATTAAAATTTTCAGTTTAACTTGATTTTTTATGAACACCTCATGTGGATGTGTTTTATGCACTTTAAATAATACTTTGTGCTGTGTCACCTCAGCATCTCTTTTTTCCGTAAATTCCAAAATTCTTGCCCTTGAATTCTTAATTCCACAAAATCTTTAATTTATTATTTGACTTTGATTAATGAAAATACTTAAATTAAAGATTTTGTAAATTTAGAACCAAATAGCTTTATAGCTTGTGAGTTTGAAACTACAATAAGGTATATAATTGTATAATTGTAATCTAATGTTAATTAAATACAATTGTTTTTCAAAATCCTTGTTTTACAACTAAAAAATATTACACAAACACAATATGAGATTATATCTTTCTCGCATGTATATACAATCTAAATCACTTTAAATTAAGCTGTTAATTAATCCCATATACAAAAGATAATGATTGTTAATTAAACTTGGAATTTATAGAGTAAAAGATAACGATTCTATCAACTTTAACATTTTTGTTGTGCATCACATTAGTCATATGCTTGGATATCTATATAATTAACTTTTGCTTTGTGTCTCTTCAGAATATTTGCTGCTATAAGCTGAATAATATAAAATGTCCAAATTAGTGGTAATAAGTATGAAGTTAGGGTTTTCATAAAGATTATTATTTTTTTTATAGAAACACGTGCATGTGTTTTGGCATTTTGTGAGGGAATTAGTGAGACATGGAAATTAATAATTAATAGCAAATTCCCATGCCTCTTAAATGAATGCCACGAATGGGAATCACATGCCTATGTCCATATTTAATGTCCATACAATGCATCCATCTAATCTATTATTCATGGTTTAGAGAGGTCGGCATAGATGCTCACCAATCTTTATCTCTTAACCAATTTTAAGTAAAGTCACAACAATCATGCATCGAAGTCACAAACTAAAAACTATGAAATTATAGTTATTATTTGATGTTAAGTTAGTTGGCATAGTATTATTAGATCAATTATTGTATGTGAGAGACACGGTTTATTTTTAAATTTGGAGTTTTAATTAAAGATAACAAAAATATTTTTAATAACAAATATTCATAGATAAAATATATGATGAAACAAATAGATATACATGAATGATGAATGTGAGTATTTAATTATTGATTAAATATATTTTTGTTTTAGAAAAAATTAGAATTAGTCTCTTTTTGAAATTTTAGTCTAATTTAGTCATTTAATTCTAGATATGTATAAATTTAGTCATTTTAATCAAATTTTGTTAAGTTTATTTGATATTTCTAACGTGTTTAGCTAACATTGAAACAAAAATGTATCAAACAATGTTAATAACTCAAATGCTACTAGAAAAACGTTGACATATCAAATTAACTTAACAAAAAATGGTTAAAAGAACTAAATTTAAACATTTCTAAAGTTGAGAACTAAATTAAGTTAAATTTTAAAAATGAACTAATCTCAATTTAAAAAAAAAAGTTAAAAAACCAAAAACATATATAATCTCCTTCCTTAATTATTTGCTTGTAGATGAACCATAAATGATGAGTACTAATATTTAATTATTTATTTATAGATGAAGTAAAACGAAATATTATAGTATTTGATCCACAAATATTTGTTACTTTTAATAATTATTAATAAATTTTATTTAAATATCTTTTTTAATAAATCAAGTTACATATTAATCATTGAATAAACGTTTAAAATTTGACCATTATTTTAAATTAGACTTATAAAAATAAAATTACTTTTTTAAAATTTATATTTTAGTACAAATTATTTAAGTTTATTTTTTAAAATTTATTTATAATGAATTATATATTAAAATTAATTTTTATATATATGTCATTGTTGACCTAACCCCTCTCAAACAAGAATTAAGTTTGATATATTTTGTCAAACACGGCGTCTTGAAACGAGATCTGGCAGGCACAAATGGGACATACTACCATGTCTTAAGCCGCAAGATGAACTTCAACGCTGCGTTGCACATGCCACGTCCGTGTGGGATGGAAATAATTTCTTTTTTTAATTAAATTTCAACATTTATTAATGTATGTAAAAGGTCAAATAATGAAATTTATGATTTGATAAATTAATGGGTTAAATATATTTTTGTCCTTACCTTTTCAGTAAATTTTGAAATTAGTCTATTTTAAAATTTTGGACCAATTTAGTCATTTATCTTTCAAAATATGTGAATTTAGTCCTTTTAATCAAATTTTGTTATTTCATACGCATTTCATGATTGTATTTGAGTTGTTTATATTGCTTGACACATCTTTATTGGAAGACATTTTTATTTTAAGGTTAAGTCAAATACTATTATAAAACGTGTTTGAAATGCCAAATAAACTTCACAAAATTTGATTAAAAGAACTAAATTCACGTATTTTAAAAGATGAATGACAAAATTTGTTCAAATTTTTTGAAATAAACTAATTTTTAAAATTTACTGAAAATTAAAAAAAAATTATATTTAACCCTAAATTAATTTCAAAAACATAAAAGTAATTATTCTTGGGGTTGACGTCACGTGCCGTTACTACTTCGCGTAGCATATAGAACCAGCTAGATATTCTCCCTCTCACGCACCTTTTCTTTCATTAACTTTGGTTTCAAGGTAAAACAAAACCAATGTGAAAAGATCATAAATTGGAGGAAAAAATAAGGTATCAATTAAAAACTAGAAACCGCATATTCCCCTCTCTGTTACTGTGTATCTGGTTTATCTATAAATACCATGCTGCTCCTGAAACACCATTTCATTGCAGAACAAGAACAGAATCACGAAATTTGTTTCAATATTCAGAGACTCTGAATTTGGAGATGGAAGCGAGAATTAGAAAGAGCCAATTGCAAGGTTCATCAGAAAAGGGAGAGAGATCAGAGAAGAAGGTGACAGAGAGTGAGAAGACAAAGAAACCTGTTGAAGATATTAATGCTAGTGCTGATGCTTTCATCAAGAACTTCAGGAAGCAACTTCTCATCCAGAGGCTTCAATCCATAGAAAATTATGAGCAAATGCTTAAGAGGGGTCTCTAATCTCATCACATCGTTGATTAATTTCGATTTAATATAAATAGGTTTAATTTTCTGTGTCTTCATTTGTTGTTTCTTTATTGCAGAACCATGCAATGGTTTAGCAGATTAATATAGTTGCTGTTAATTATTGTGTAAAAGTTAAAACGTATATTGGTTTTATACTTGCTTTTTCGTGTCTTCATGTTCCTCTTCAGATGCATTCTTCTTTTGTGATGGAGATTTTTGAAGCTAAGTCTATGATAAATTGGTTTTTTATTCTTCGCTGATTTTTTACTTATAGCACAAAAAGAATCCAAAATCTTTTGTGTATGAAGCTACTTTGAAAAATGAAAGAAATTTATTTTAATTTATGTCAGAACAAGTTTTATCCTTTCATTCTCCCTTTCACACACAAAATTGAAGATAGGCATAACAAGAAACATAATTGGTGGAGCATTGCTTCCTGCACCCCTCTTTTTTTCTGCACCACCATATAATATTTTATCCCCATTGTATCCTTGAATAAAAATACATTAAAATTCTTTTTTTTTTCTTTCTTCACACGCGTCTCTCTTAACCTTCACGCTGCTATGTTCATCATCTTCACCCATTACCCATTTTGTCGTTACAAAACTATTTTTGGATTGACCAAAATAGAATGCACTCCCAGATTTGGTAAGACATACCAGATTGGATAATCAAGTATGTAATTATGGATCTAGTAATGCATTTTTGGCTGCATTCAATGGTTGTATGCAATACTTATATTTTTTGATTGTTGAAGTTTTAAATGTACATTTGTCTTGTGGCATGATAAATCTAATAATTTGGTTTAAGATTTTATTTTATTAAACTCTTTAACATTTCAAACAAATATCATAGGAATAACACGAGTATGTTGTTTATGTTTTAAGTTTGATACTTTTGTTGGAATGCGCTTAGGCTTCTTTAATTTTATAGTTGAGGAACATTATTTTATATTCTTATTAAGACTTAGGAGAAATACAATGATAGACTCTTTTGAAATCAATATTTATCTATTTTGTTATGCCAGTTGGACATTTGGGAGATTTATTCAGATGTTAGTTGCACATTCATTATATTTGTTGCTGTCTCTTCATCACTTGACCAACTTGATATGCATTACTTGATCCGAAAGTGTATACCAAATTTATATAACGGATTGACCAACTCTGTATGTTAATTACATGCCAAAATAGAAAATCTCGTATACACTATTGGATCTGGGAGTACATTCTGAATTGGCCAATCCAAAAATAGTTTTATTAACATGAAATTGGTAATGTACGAGGAAGATGACGGAAATAAAAGCTTAAAGGTCAAGAGGGATATTACGTGAAAAAAGATGACGGAATTGAGATTTTATTATATTTTTATTCAGAGGTAAGGCGGGATAAAATTTGATAGGTGCAGGAAGAAATGCCTTAACCAAATGTATGTGAAACGGAGTCAACCCAAAACTTTGGATCAGCCCAAAACTAATTCTGGATTTTAAAATATTTTTAAAAGAACTAAAAATAATTTAATTAAGTTACATTGTATATTATTATTATTATTTAATTAATACTCGAAACCTAATCCTGTGGACAAGGTCAATACTCGAAAGCCATCAATACTAAATACCAAAATCTTGATACATCAACATCTTAATTTGTAAATATGAAAATGACACAATGGAGAGTGTACAGGTAATTGGTGTATTGCTTATGAAACACATCAAACATTAATCATAAAATGAATATAGGTAAAGGTAAGAAGTGACAGAAGCATGGATGAGTCAGATGTGTACCAACATGTGATTTTTTAAAATGGAAAGCAACCAGAAATACCTTGTTCAAATGCCTTCTTCATAAAAAAATTTTAGGAGGGCACATCTATAACTCAACCCCCTCAGATTGTAACCCATTAGCCTCAGCAAGCTCGCAGACCTTATCAATAAATGTTTGAGTGCCTTCAACTTTCACAGCTGATGCAAGGAAGTACTTTTGCTTATAAAGACTCACCTTTAACGTTCACACATTGTTCTTATGACCGCATAAAACCCATGCATTCACACAATAACTATAAATCCATACTTCAACTTCAAATCAAAATTTTCAAACTACAGAATCAAGATACTAATCAATCAACCGATCTATTTTAGAACTAGGAATTAATATTTGAATTATATTATTTACCAAGCTAAAATTAATCAAAATTAGAATTACACTACAATCATAGCTAAAAATACAATATTAACATATGAGAGAAGTTTAAACCAAATTTTTCCTAAAAGCAAGAAATTAGACATTAAACACAACGCAAACAATTAGCCTAGAAAAATATGAACTATTAGAGAATGGTCATAGCCCAAACTTAAAGCCTTTGCATTCTAGGACAAACATAAAGAATAAAAAAAAAAAAAAAACAAACTAACTAAAACTGCACTCAAATATGTGCTCACTGCATAGAAAACTGTAAATGACAAAAGAATCAACTAATCTAAAGTTCAAGTATTCCAACAAGAGAAAAACAACTCAAATCAATAAAATCAAATAGCAAACAATCCAAATCAGCATCTAAACCATAATTGACCCCCAAGACAGTGTTTACATCTCTTTCACTCAAGTGTTTCGGTCTAGGTGTTACTCTTTAGCACATTATGCAAACTCACATTATCATAAACTTAGAAAGTTTCTACTAATCACCAATCAAATTAGAAATGCACTCAAGATCAATAGGACTTCAATCAAGGCTTGTAATGTGACCGGTATAGGTGAGGTAAAACGAGGAAAAAAATCAAAGTTAAAATCAAAGAGAAGTGAGATAGACCTACCTAAAATCAAATCTACCAAAACCAGTTACAACTAAAAATTTAGCTACCTAAAACTTAAAATAACACTAAAAAGGCTAAAATTACAAAATCTGATAAATGAATTATTAAACTACTGTATAAAAATGCAATACAACTACTTGAAAAACTTCTAATTAGCAAAAAGAAAATAGAAAACAAGTCACAACTGCTCCTCGCTCCTTGCTCCCTGTCGCTCCTAGCTCCTCGTTCCGACCTCCTGCCTATTACCTCCTTGTTGCTCCATGCTCCTCGCTCATCTCCTTGCTCTTCTTTACCCGCCGCTCCAAGCTCCCAATTGCTTCTCGCTCTACTCGCTGCTCCTGCCTCCTTGTTGCTACTCATTCAATGCTCTTCGCTCTTGGCTGCCCGCTGGTTCCGCCTCCTTGCTGCTCCTTGTTTCTCGCTCCATGCTCTTGTGTCATCTCTTTTGGTTGTCGGCTTGTTCCTCTCTCTGCCCTCCTTGCTGCTCTTAACTCTTTGCTTTTCTCGCTCCTCGCACAAAGTTAGACCACACACACCATAAAACACAAAAAAACAGACCACAAAACACACAACACACCAAACACATAACACAAACATAAAAAACACACACACCACATACAACACCCCACACAAAAGACAATATAAATCGAAAACACCCAACAACCCACACAACCACAAAAAGAAATAAAAAGAACACACGACCACAAAAACAGTCAATACAACCACAAAAACACTGAACACAACAACAAAAACACAAAACCACACAAAACATGCACAACACAAAATACAACAAAACACATCCAATAAAACATATACAACACAAAACACAACAAAACACATACAACACAAAACACACACACACCATAAAACACACAACCACACAACACACACACACACACACCAAACACATTACACAGAACACAAAACAACAAAAACACACAAAACACAAAACACATACAACAAAAAATCCACAAAACATACAACACAACCAGAAAATCACAAAACCACAAAACACCCAACACAACCACAAAAACACACACAAAACACAATAAAACACAGAATACAAGACACAAGACACAAAACACAAAAACACACATGCATTCCAAATTTTTAAGTCATCATTCATTTTGAAAGGATCTAGGTTATCCCTAGAACATTGAGAATGCAGGCATAAGTATTGATGAAATGTAGGTGCAGTCAGAACAAATGCTAATGCAGTTTCTTCTTGAAAAGAATGTAAGAACATTATCATTGAGAAGGAGCTAAATCAGAGTTTACCTCATAAGTATTAAGTAAAAAAGTCCAAATAAAGTACCTTAATGATCCTTCGAACAAAAATGGACTCTGAGGGACAATGGCCAAATGTGTACGTAGTTCTCTGACAGAAATATTTTTAATATCCACGCCATCAATTGAGATGGAGCCTGTACATATTGGAGTAAGACGGAAAAGAGCATTTAACACACTGGACATTCCAGCACCTGTTCTTCCAATTATTCCAACCTGAATACATGTTGTGTAATTAGTAATAAACCTAATGGATGTGGAACCTAAGAAAACTTCAGTACAAATTCAAAAGTAGTTCACTGACTTGGGTTCCTCCAGCAATTCTAAAACTAAGATTGCAGAGTGCAGCTGGCAAAGATGGCATATACTTCAAAGTAACACAATCAAATTCGATAAATCCTTGATTTGGCCAATCTGGATTCAAGTATAGGCATCCAGTTTGTTCTTCTTGAGGAATGTCCATGTACTAAAAAACATTAAACGGATATTAGGCGTCAGCGTATATATGTCAAAACATGTTTCAATTAAGGGAAATAAGTCTTATTCATACTTGAAGAGTTCTTTCAACTGAAACCATTTCCTTTTCTGTTTCAGTGAAGCTTGATAAAAAACTTCCCAATAAGGACACAATTGGAGCTGCATATGAGAGGGCCAATCCTACCTGTGGAAAAAAGGTTACATGTTCAGTTTTGATATAAATTGGTTGATCAAATCAGAGATTTAATTAAAGATTAAAGGATAGCAAACAAAACAGTCCTGGGGTACCAAAGTTGATGGGCAGACTGCCACGAGATCCAATAACAGCCATCACAGCTATGAAAGAGATGATAAATGCACCTAATAACTGGAAGAAAATAATTATTAGCAACAACCAATAA
>Ga0214545_1013506_pt1 | contig 10076 bp, 3 predicted proteins | sample CNSS4metaG_FD_160064 | JGI IMG/M metagenome (GOLD analysis project Ga0214545, IMG submission 160064) | Root nodule microbial communities from cowpea collected in UCLA plant growth center, Los Angeles, California, USA - CNSS4 | ecosystem: Host-associated > Plants > Roots > Nodule | place: USA...
CATGGTTACATTTATTCATCAGATCAAGGTTTTCAATCAAATTCGAGAATTTATCGTTAAATTTGTGGAATGTTGTGAATCAACTGGTACACTCGTAAGAGTTTACCCAATATAAAAGAGAATATATTTTTTTTTCTTAATGACATATACACATAACATGATACTGTTAACACAAGAATAATTCAATATTTCCACGTCAAAATAAAAATAAAAGGAGCAAATCACAATAATAAAATGTGATAGTACACCAGTGCTAAATAATTCTTGTATAACAACGATTTATTACCATAATAATTCTTGTATTTCAAAACACTACAACTCAAAGCGAGAAATCCTCCAATTACACACTCATAAAAACTGCAACATGACAATATCCAATAGACTATCACTAATTCCTATGGCCTAATCACCTTCAAAAAATCACAATTCCTTTTGGTTTTCTTTCCAAACTTAAACAATAGCAAGGACATTGTTCTTACAACGACAATAATTTTGAGTTGTTGAACGTAGATAGGGTTCATTAGTCATCTCAATACACAACCGTGGAATGCACAAAAAAATATATAGGCGAAAGCCGGTGAATCAAAGAACTAGGTTGAAGCAATGCGAAGTAAATTAAAGATCAGCGTAGATGATCAAACTCCACAAAACCAGTACAGATAACAGAACCGTCTAATGGAGTTAAAGCCTTTAATTTAATCAGATTTGTTTCACACGTCGCAAATCAACAATAAACTAACATTTGAAATGAAAATGAAAAAGAAATACCTAGAGTTGAGTGTGTTGCGGTGGAGAAAGAGAAAGAGAAATCTGACGGAGAGGAGTAGAGGTAAATCTGACGGCGGAGGACGGAAGAGATTAGCGACGGTGCCGGTGAACGGCCACCGGGAACCGTTACGTTGTTGGCGAGAGGTGTCGGAAAAAATAAATAGTGCTAAGAGAAAAAAAATAGAAAAGAAAGAAAGAAAAAGATTAGGATTTGGGATTTAGAAGAGAATGAGCGTTTTTAAATGGTTTTTCGGCTCTCGAAGTATTATTAATAATCTAAATAGTCTTATTTCAATATCAGATTAATTATTTTGTTTCTTAAGTTTTCAATTAAGTTTGACTTGTTTTTAGAAACATAGTAATGTAGTCTTTTTAATTTCAAATTGACGAAAACGACATTAAAACTAATACTTTATAATTAAATTTAAAGTTATATTTTTTTATATTATGCTTGAATTCTTTTATGTTATTGCTGGATTTTTTTCTGTTATGGTCAACAATCTAATTTAAATTTTTAATTTTTGTTATTATTTGATTTCTAAATTCTAAAAATATTTATGAAAAAAACCTTGATAGTTATTCGAATCATAAACAATATCATTAAACATCGATACTTATATTCATTATTATTTTTAATTAGAAATTCTATTTATTAGCTTTGGATTAGCAACAATATCATTAATCATAAGTAATTAGCTACAACTTAGTTATCATATTATGTTGTATCTAATCCCTAATTAATTAACTACAACTTAGTTACTATATTATGTTGTGTTTAATCCTTAACTAATTAGCTATAACTTAACTACCATATTATGTTGTGTATAATCCCTAACTAATTAGCTACAACTTAGCTACCATACCATGTTGTGTATAATCCTTAACTAATTAGCTACAACTTTGCTACAATATTTATGTTATGTTTAATCCCTAACTAATTAGCTACAATTTAGCTACTATATTATGTTGTGTCTAATCCCTAACTAATTAGTTACAACTTAGCTACCATATTTGTGTTGTGTTTAATCCCTAACTAATTAGCTACAACTTAGCTACCATATTATGTTGTGTCTAGTCCCTCGCTAATTAGCTACAACTTAGCTACAATTTTAGTTTGTCGCTAATCCTTCGCTAATTAGCGACAAATTAGCGACCAAAATTTTTCCTCGCTAATTTCCCTCGCAAATTAGCAAATTTCTTGTAGTGCCTTCATAATTCCCCGGTTACTCTCCGATCATATTGTAAAATTTAATATGATTTGTCATGGATAGTTTCAATTCAATGGTCGATAATTTATATTCACTAGTGCAGATTTAACATTTTACTTCGCCTTATAGGCCTCGGTTATAGAGGAACCGAAGCCTATAAGGAGGCGGTGGCATTTTTGCAATTTCGTCCAACTATATTGCCTCGGGTCCACTAAAAACTGGTGCAGTAAGGGGTTTTAGGCCTCGGTTACAAAAGAACCGAAGCCTATAAGGCAACCTAGTAACCCTAATTTCAAAAATGCCACCAGCGTCAGTATTATTGGTCTCGGGTTTTTATTGAACGAGGCAATAAAGTGCTTTATGCCTCGGTTATTAATTGAACCGAGGCCATAAAGCCTCTTATAATTCCCAATTCGCAAACTCTCACTGTTCATTGTCTCCCACAACTCTCTTCCCTCTGCGCGAACCCTCCAATTTCTGGTCTCCAGCGAGCTTCATCCAGCGGCTGTGCCAGCGGCTAGGGTTTTTCATCGGAGCCGCCTTGCCTCAGCCCCTGGAACCTCCTCCATCACGACCGTTGCGCTGCCTCTGAACGGCTTGCTCCTCCGTCTCTTTCTCTCGCGCATAACTCAGCACCTAAGCCCTAAGCTGCCATCTCTAGCATCCCACAGTTGTCGGCGTCGACGAGCCTCCACCTCGAGCGTCTTTAAGCCCACCGTGGTCCGCTGCGATTGCCGCTCTCGCTCAACTCCCGCATCTTATCGCTACTCTGCCACTTCGGAACCCTTGTCTTCCGCTGCAATTTCCGACGAAGGTTTCACTCTCCGTTCTCGTAAGTCAAGTTGGAGCTACGACAAACTGGTTTCATCCTAACTCAACTCCATTGGTGTTGTTCTGGTGTTTTATTCATTCTATTTGTTGCTCGCTACATTTTGGGGACTCTGATGGGGTTTTGAAAGGGGAAGCATGTATGTTATTTTGTGTTTACCGAATGTGGCTGAGCCGAGAGTGGTGGATCCTTGAACCTCGTTTCTGTTGCCAGTGACGACAATTTTGTCTATGCCATCTGCTACGAACATCACGTTATGCAGATTCTGTCCAATGTTCACCTTCTCGTTATAGATCCTTGATTTTACATATATGATTGCTCTTGCAGGATGATTGTTTCCCATTGCGGCAAGTGCATTCACTGCTGCTTGGATTGTTCTGTGTGTCCTTGCACCATCTTGTGCTACTGTGAAATGTGGTTGTTTCTGGATTGGTTGCAATGTTTCGAGTATATGGCTTCGGTTCGACCACAACCGGAGCCGAAAAGAGGGTATTTTTGCTTCGGTTGACACCCGGGACCAAAAGTTACCCCTTTTTGCCTTACCCCAATATGTCTCGGTTCTGGAACTGGGGCAGAATATTAAAAATAACCGAGGCCACTTACTGCACTTGTGATTGTTTTAAAATAAATTCTAATATATTTGTATATAATCATAATTAATTATATAATTTATAATTAGTTAAATGTATTCCAAATATTTCTATAATAATATATTTTTGTTTAGATAAAAACACGTCTATGTTATATAATATGCGGTTAAATAAACCACACATCTAGAACGTAGGAAAAACAAATACTAAAACACAGTAACAAAAGACCTTGCACTAAAACTAGGAAAAATTAATTCATCTAAACAAATTAACATGGTTAGAAAAAATACTAGTAGTCTTTAATATGGTAAAAACTGATTGAAAGATGCTATTATGGTGTAAATAGCTTGACATGATTTAATACATTAATAATTAATTAATATTGATAATAAACAAAGATTGTTGGTTATTAGACTCTTTCTCAATTAAATTAAACGTTACTTCTATAATTTATCGTCGCAGAATTTATTAATATTAAATCATTTGTTTCTTTCAATTGAACGATGATTCTTCAACTGTTGTTTTGAAAATATATAGAAAAGTATGGAAAATATGTCTCCAACTAATCTGTTTTATAATTAGGTTTATATTTTAAGCTAAATAGATTACATCTCATTACACAGATAAAAAAAAATGAACATTGTGAGCAAAATCATATTTTGACTATCGTAAACATTGAACTTTGAAACATCATTTATCTAAGACATTGGGAAAAGAAAAGGAAAACTTTTTGACTCATAAAAGTTACTGAATTTATGCTTCGTGGATGATGCAACTTGTATTCAAACATGCATTTACTTTACTCAGCAAAAGTTCCATTTGAACATGCAACTAGTTTTAAATGTGAAACAGATTAACATGAACAACGCATTAATCCATTCAAATATAGATTAACATGCAAGTGGTTTAAAATGTTAAATAGATTAACATGAACACATTAATGTAGCATTGAGATGGTGAAGTAAGTTACAAAACACAAGACTATGGTAAATTGCGATATTACTGCTTTAAGAGAAAATTTCTGAAAATAAAAAGCCAAGAATTAAAGCATCTGTCAGAAGGAATTGAATTACACTGCCCAAACTTTTCGTCAATTTTTTTTCTCGATTAAGTTTTAGCAATGCATGTATTTGATCTGACACAGCAGAAGGAATCAAACCGATGATGATGATGCTCTGACATAGTTTTATGAATCCCAATTAACGTTTTTGCTGCCACCAACCCTCGCCATGCATCACGGCTAAACGGAGGACCACCTTAAAAAATGTCTCATTATGAATTTGTCGTTTTTTTTTTCATATTTTATCTCAATTAAACGAGAGAAAGACTATGAATGTGTAACTTTTTATGATAGCTTGCTGAAGAAATTTCAGAAATCAGAGGAACATGATGAACATATCTTGAAACTGAACAAAAAATACAATAGAAATTAAACGAAAAATAAATGTATATGAAATTCACAGGATCACTCTATATTCAAGGAATCGTTTAGTTCTTTTTCCATGAGCTCCCAAATCATATTGGTTGGTGCGTCGTTATTATACTCTCGAATAAACGCCATGATTTCAAACTGCACATCAGCTTCGTATTTTTTTGCATAAGCAATCACACTTCGTACATCATTGTCATCTTCAATTCTCATGGAACGATAACAAATCTTGAACTCATTCATTGTCACTGGATAACGGTAACACAAATCAACCGTGTACGATTTGCCATCGGAAACTGTGAATAAATTTAAAATTGTTCGCTTAAGAAAAGCCAGCGTCATGTAGTTATTTAGTCGAACATAGCTACTAATTTCACTCACATATATTGAACACATGTTTTGGTCTTTCGTGATGTGACCGTTGTAGTGAACCAATGCCATTATAGATGAAAAATTCATTATCTGAAACATTTGCAAAAATTAATTTTCAGTGAGGAAGTAAATGATTCCATTTGCAAGACAAGAGAAGCATAGACTGAAGCAGTAGAAGTAAATACACACAACTAAGATGGAATTAATAACAAACCTCTAGGATTGAACTTGAACAAAATGTGTATCTGCAAGATCTGTTTTCTTGAGAGGTTTCTCTATGAATAACGTATCAAATTCTAAATGTTTACGTAAAGTTTGCATGTATTTATAGTGTACCCAGGCTCCAACTTGTCTCATAAAGAAGGCTTATCATCAGAATTTTCACATCAAATTACAACAAACTTTGTTAGTAACGCTTAGTTGGTAGTGATATCTGTGATTGATCCTGGTCTATGATGCTCTGACACGTTTCATAAATAGTCTATACGTATCGAACACCGACACCTGTACGATATTTGTAGGAGACACTATGTCCAGTTTGAAAGATATTTTTTTATCTTTCATATGATTTTGACAATTAAAATAAAGAACAAATCTTATATTATCACTATTTTTTACATATTGGATATTAGATAGATAGATTAGCTTCATCTTTGTAGTAGTTGACAATGTGTTAGTAGATAGTTTCAAATTTAACATGTATATACACACTATCCCGTGTTCTATATTTTTTTCAATTTAACTTTTGTGTTCATGTCCATGTCGTATCCATACCCATTTTCGTTTTCGTTTCCGTATCCATACACGTTTCCATTTCCGTATCCGGGCAACATAGATCGTGGTCCCTCTGATACATATCAGCAGCATTTAGTGTGTTGCATAGCAGAAGCCTTGGAACGATGAATCTTACGCTTTTGCATGGCTGCCATTTGTAAACATTCAGATCAAACTCAAATATTATATTTCCATGTGTATTGAATCAGCATGAATCAGTTTCTGTCATTTCTGTACTTATTTTGACCTTTGCATGTCTTTCATTCTTCTTTACTGTTCAACCGTTAAATTGATTAAGTAATAAAATTAAATAGGACATCTATTAAATATAATACGCTGTCAATTAACCTGTGTATAAATTCGGAGATACGACGAAGCAAGCAACTACATGTTTGTTTCATTATCTCTGGGTGAATAAATTTTGTTCAGATTACCAATGCTCCATTAATATTTTTTCTACTCAACTTCTTCAGAACAGTTTCACTAAGTAATTGAAGAAGCTGTGAATAATAATCACAAAATAAATGTTACTTCTTTCTCCTCTGTTATTTCCAAGGAAAATTTATTTATTTTAGTTGTTATTTTAAAATTTTCAAATAACAGACAAACAATATAAAGTCATAACATGTAATCGTATAGTTATTACATTCAATTTTCCAACAAACCTCAAATGAACTAAACAATTATTCAATTAATTTGTAAAGTTTTTTACTTATTCCGTATACAAGAAAAAAAGGGATATATTATTCAGCGTGGTAGATTGTTGACAAACAAGAGATAGGAAGACAGTAGGGTGCATATGAATATTTATAATGAAACAAAAGGCAGATGAATCAATACACAAGTATAAAGTGGATATTCTCAAACCTATGTTGATTTGTTCTTGCTCTACCCGTTCATTTTGAATGGAATAACATTATGGATGTGAAAAATGTCTTCCTTTGTGTCTTTGATGTCTGAAACTACCACACCGATACAAAACAAATTTGTTAAGGTGTAGCATAGAAGACACTAACCCATCTCAATGTACATATCTCATGCATGGGTATTCTTTCTATCTTGTAATAGGTTGATGTAAGGTATTGGGTTTAGCTCTTGGTTGCATATAATTGTGTTTTTAGAGTGGTTCTTTTAACTCATTCTCATTTGAATTTTAGTTGAGCTATCATCCATATTATATATATATATATATATATATATATATATATATATATATATAACTTAAATTGGATGATATTGTATTTTGTAAAAGGTTAAAACAACCCAACACTACAAGAAAATATTTTTTTAGTAATCAATTTTAGTGACCAAAAGTTATTAGTTACTATAGTGATCAATTTTGATACCAGTTCACAAAGTAAAAAATTATTGGTTACTAAAATAGTCACTATTATCAACAAAAAATTATAATTGGTTACTAAATTGATCTTTAAAATTAGCTACTATGATTTTGGCTACCAAAGAAAATGATTACTAAAAATTAGTTACCTAAATTTTAGCTACCAAAATGACCTACTTTCTCCTTATTATAGAAAAAGATGTGAGGTTCCATGTTTTTCCTTGATGTGGGATTCTTTTTATTTTCCTTATAGTACCATTCAACATGCCTTTGGGGATGTCACAAGAAGTTTCTAAAGTTATGATTGTAAGAAAAGGAGCTTCTGCAACACCAAAAGCCAAATGTGGACTAGGAATCCAAATGGTTAGTACATAGACAAAGTATTTTAAATTTCCTAGACTAATGAAAAGCATCGAAGATTTTGTATTGTGATTACTACTTTTCACCCTATCCTACCCTACTCTCCATCCAAGTATTATACACAGTGTATGATTATTTATTTTTCTTTCGCATTGCATGCGCTCCAGCTAGACCAAACATCCATAATGCTTTCATATCTATGTATACTTACCACTAGATTAATTAAAGACCTACAAATTTTATGCATGTAATCGGACATAAACACCAATCCGAATAAAAGAAGCTTGCTTTAGGAACTTTATTAGTAATCCAAGTTCATATCTTAACCTGAGCTAGATTAAAGATCTCCTCAACATCTTTTACCTTACTTCTAAATATGATATTATTCCTATGTATCCAAATAGACCATTCTATAACAACCCACGTACATTTTCATTTGTATTATCCTTTCTACCTTTGTGAGACTAAATTTTATAGTTTAATCCAACAAAAGATATTTATCTCATATTTCGTCTGTGCTATTAAGTTAATTCTTTTGATTATTCCTTGAAATGATTTCAGATTTTGTCATTTTCTCAACTCATAACCAATATATTTTTATCGTTTGCTAATGTATTTTACTATTACATATTAAAAAGAACACTTAATACATATATCCTTAACTCTAAATTATATTAAATTCTGAGGGTGTGTAAAAGAAACAAAGAAGAAAAAGAAAAGGGCGCCAAAGAAAGTGTGAAGTTTTAACCTATTAGATTAAACTTATATACAATTATGTGGTTGGAAAATTTTATTGTTAATTAATTATTATATTACAAATAGGTCCGTGTATATATGTACTCTAAACTAAAGTAAATCATCTTTATAATAATATTCAAATTAATAGTATCTTTATATGGAAAAGTAAAATAAATAAAAAACTATTACATTTTATTATTTAAATTCAATTAATATATATATATATATATCCTAAAAGTTGTTTTCTAATTTATTTTGTGCATTTACTTATTAGTATTATTTTATAAAAAATAATTACATTTTCCAACTACATAAATGAGATAGTGGGTCCACATATTGTGTATCTTAAAAATATTATTTTGACGTAAGAATTAAAAGTGGCCATTGATTTTTTCGAGAACAAAGTCAGACACAAAACAAGAACAAAAATACATTAAAAAAAGTTGAGAAATAAAATCACTTTTGGGCAAGCTTTAAACGAAACTAAGAACTGATGATTTTCAATGTTATTATTTGCTTAATTCACATCTCAATGGATCCTAACTATTAATATTTTAAGTAACTTTAATAGATTAAAACATCAGTTTAAATCAATTATAACAATGACTTTGACAACCTAAATGATTTATATGGATTAAAGTAACATGTTCTTGTAAGTCCAAAAAATTAATAAGTATATTTAACTAAATTAAAAATATTTTTAATTCTTTAAACAAAACTTTAAAATTTTAAAGAAACTGGAAATGGATGAGCAAAGCTCTAGGATTGAACTTCAACAAGTATCTGCAAATATTCCATGCATAGTGATGAAAATTCAAGTGTTTTGATTCATTTTTTACGTAAATGTTCCATGCATTCATAGTGCACCAAGAAAACAACTTGTCTTCAAGAAAGCTTTTCGTCACCAATTTTAAAGAAAACAACTTTGAATCCAAATTCTTAAAAATGGATCTTTGACTTTTTTGTTTAATATAAAGACAAGTCGTCAGGATACAAGATAACATTACAGGTGAAGTCGTCCTGTATTTTATCAGTTTTTTTTTTTTTTAAATCAAAGTCGTCCTATATGAGAACAATTTCAGTACATTAAAAAAGTAAAGTCATCAGAATACATGACGACTTTATTTTAAGTTTTTTTTTCTATTTTTTTATTGCAGTTTTAATTTTTTTTATAAGTTTTGTTGTTCCTGAAGATTTTTTTTTTAATTTGTATTTAATTAAGTAAAAAAAACTAAAAGAAAAGCTCTTTACTCTGTTTTGCAAATGTTTGTTTCTTCCTTTGTTACTTTTCTTTGGAAAATCTTACAGCTTCAATCTTCCATATTTCCCTGATTGATCTTCTTCAACTAGTTAGGAAATAAAATGGATTAAGAAAAAGTTATGTTCTACATTTGTTGCTCATAAAAGAAAAAATATGCAAAGGGATTGAAAGATGAAGAAAGTTAGAGATTATTAGAAAATGAAGAGAAGATGAACTTAGAGATTACCTTGGAATGGAGAAGAAGAAACTTTTACGTTCTTTCTAATATTTTCTTCATCAATGTCAGAGAAAGGAAATGAGAGTTTGATTTGTTTCAAGAGTTATGTTAGCTTTTATAGTATGAAATGGGTCTTAAGAGTGATCACCTTTTTTTATTTGCTAATCATATAGAAATATGTCATTATCTTA
>Ga0214545_1013507_pt1 | contig 10076 bp, 10 predicted proteins | sample CNSS4metaG_FD_160064 | JGI IMG/M metagenome (GOLD analysis project Ga0214545, IMG submission 160064) | Root nodule microbial communities from cowpea collected in UCLA plant growth center, Los Angeles, California, USA - CNSS4 | ecosystem: Host-associated > Plants > Roots > Nodule | place: USA...
ATATATATATATACACACGTACTCACATTCATGTTAAAGCATACTTACTCTAATCCCTTAGAAGCAAGTTCAAAATCTTATGTTAAAACTCTAATTTCCTAGTCATTTTAGCATATAATTTACATTAAGATCACATTTCTAGAATGACCAAGAGATAATGTCTATCCCTAGATCATAACTCTTGGGTGTTCTATCCATGTCTAGTTCCAAATTCATTTTTCAATGATTCAGTAACAACAAATAACATGATATTCATATCATACACATTAATAATCAAGATAAAACAATTGAATACGGAAGAGATTATATTGTATAGGAAAAGTTCCATAGGGTATGAATTCATTACATCCAATCCTAATGAAAATAGAGATCAGCTACTCCTAATCACCTGAAACATACGGATTTGATGAATTTGCACGAGAGTAGATGAAAGAATTCGTTGTAATTTCATCCCACAATGTGCCCTTGACCGAGGTTTTTGAGTTTCTCTGCGTTTCCACATCAAAAGAACTAACTTCTTTTCTTTAATTCTCGACACTTAACCAATCAGAACTGTTTGTTTGCTGGGTGAGCCTTATCTCTCGCTGGCGAGATATCAATTAACTGCAACACAACTATTATGTCTCGCTGGACGAGTGGAGGAGATCTCGCTGGACGAGATGGTTCTGACATACAACTTTATAGTCTTCCATTTTTTTATACAATTACCTGTACATTATTTTTGAAGGGACGAGAATGTCAAGAAAAAAAGGAAGCAGAACAAGAATTGCAGCAAATCCCAGAATGAGAAGGAAGACCGTGACCGGCGTCATCTACCCCAGATGTTGGATGAAATAAAGAATTTATAAGAAAAATATATAAGAATATAAAATCATTTTTTTTTATTATCACAAATATTAGTCATTGGTTTTTTTAAGAGTTGAACAACGATCTCTCTGCCACCTCACTTTAAATTAATCTTTCAGATGTTTGAATTGCAGGAGCCAAAAAAGTAAAAGAGACAAAACAATTTAGTGCATGTGTATTATTCCAAAGGTGCTTTTTTTTCATTTTGTTTTTGAAAGAAAATATATGTTTGTCCTCAACCTTACATATTAAACGACTACTATGTCATTTCAACCTTTTTTTAATGGTTCCACAATTTTTATCTATTTCTCTTTAGTAAATTTAGTCAATTTTGGAGAGATTATTTTATAACGGGTCTCATCAAATTTTGTTCTGTCTTTCCTTTAACTTTATCCTGACAATAAAAAGGACGGAGACAAGTCTTATTGTCGGATATCTAATTTTAGAAAAAAAATTTATCCGTATAAATTCAACGGGTATCAATTTTTTTTCTCATCCACATTTTCATTTATACCCATATCTGTATGTGAACACAATTCAGGTAAAAAATGCTTTCTGAATGTAAACTTGAAACTGTGTTATTGAAATCAGCAGATTACTACGTTTAAAAGTTGCAGAAAATAAAAACTGCTCCCCCATACTGCCTTAATCCCTAATACTCAATTAGCATAAGACCGTTATGTAAACCAAAATATAAAAACAGCATTTAAATCTTCACATTTTAAAATAAACAAAACCCACTAACACTGTATCCGTACCTACTTTTTTACCATTTCAATATTAATTAATTAACTTTTATGAAATATATATTATAAAATTATAAGGAAACATAATATTATCACATATTTAATATTAAAAAATATATGTTTCTTCATTATCAAATATTTAGAAAAAAATTATAATTATATATTTCAATTATATATATTTTAAATTAGAATACTAAATAAAATTTCATGAGAACCAAAATATTTATTAAATTTATAAACACTAATGAAATCTAGTTGATAAAATTTGAAAATATTTAAAAAAAATATATAAAAAAAAAAACAAATACTCAAATTAAAAAATATTTTAAATGTCTGTTTATTTTATTTTTTGAATTAAAATGAAATCTCTTATTTTATATACTAATAAAAGTTATAATATATCACTTGATCAAAATCACATAAAAAATAAAGATTAAACTTATAACAATATAATTTTGACATAAATATTTCATCTTTTGAACTTCAATATATGTTAGATAATCATAAAAATAATTCATGTCAATTACATTAAATTATTATATTATAACAAATAAAATTTATTTTACAATTATAATAAAATTACACGTAGGACAATAAGTTAAAAAATAAAAACAATTATATAAAAAATATAATATTATATATGATAAAAACAAATAACAAATAAAAATATTAGAAAAATATTAAATTTGTGTCTTAAAAATAATTTAAGAGACCATGGGATGAAATTGTATGAAGAAAAAAAATTCTATAATTAAGGATACGATATGATATACAATAGAGATACAGGTGTTGGCAAGGGTTTATGCCTTCAGGAAGTTTCTTATACAGGTATCCAAGTAAGCAGAAAAATCATCAAATTGAGAGCTGAGAGACGGGGAAAGCTCTTGTGGAGTCTCGATTGAATTGCAGGTACACGGCATTTGAAGGTCTGTGGGAAAATTTAATAGAGTTTGTTGACTTTCAAAATATTTGGTATCTGTAGTTTTAATGGATCGAATATGCTCAAGTATACTCCGAAGTGAGCAGCTTTCACAGAGGTTTACAATTTGAAGAGAAAAGGGAAGGTTGGGTGGAATTTGAAGTGAATAGCATGCAGAGACATTTAAAGTTGAAAGTAACGGTGGAAGCTCTGGTAGATTCTCAAGTGACTCGCAAAAAGCAGCATTTAGGGCTTGAAGGGAAAGAGGAAGGTTGGGTAGAGTTTTCAGTGATGCTGAGAAGGAGACATCTAAAGTTGTAAGGAAAGGAGGAAGCTCTGATATTGTTTGAAGATTGTCGCAAGCACGCATCAATAGACACTTCAATTCACTGTTTCTCCAAGGTGAACTTGGAAGTATGGTAAACGACATGCAGCGAGACAGTTCCAATGTCTTAAGTTTTGGCAGAGAGAAAATAGATGAATGCAGGCTTCTCAACCTATAACAACCACAGAGGTACAGTTCTTCAAGTCTTATGGCTCCTGATAAATCTGGAAGCTCCTTTAACTTCATGGCCCAATGGAGATTTAGTCTTTTTAAATTCGCTAGATTCTGTAATAACATTGAAAACAAATGAACATGTCACATGAACTGAGTCACTTAATGTTGCATTCCTTAAATTAACACCAATTTTAACTGTGAAACACACGTATATATTTACCTTCACTCCATCCCACAACTTTCTCATTCTGCTCATTCTCAATTCCAATATAACAAGTTTTTCAGCATTAAAACTCTCTGGCAAGCACTTCATAGGGAAATCCTCCCAGCACACAAATCTTAGTTCAGTGGCCAAAAAGGGTGCTCCTTCAACAAGAATAACTTGGTGGTAAGTATTTCCATCTACCCCAGAAATTTCCAGAAATTTTAATTTTCTCAGAGAAAAAATTTGAGGACTTAACATTTGCTTCTTATTTGAAGTCAATTGTACTTGTATGCTTTTAATGTCCTCACTAACCTGCCATCAATCCAGAAGAAAAATTTCAAACATGAAAAAAGTCACACATTTCCCACACAAAAAAATAAACCTTAATTAAGAGTAAGATATTGTATTTAGTTAGGCTTCAACCTTTTCATTTTTCAAAGCTTCATTGATATCATTGGGATCCCACAACCGACTGCGGCTTCCAGGATCTTCAACACACTCTTGACGAACAATCTCCCAAGCCATTTCTTGTAAACTATCATGCATTGATACAGTATTGTCCTCTGAGATTGTTATGAGAGCTTTGTCTTCCAGTCTTCTTAACTCAAAAGCCACTGAATTATCACTTTCATTGTCTTTCAATAAACATTTCAGATCACCCACCTCCACTGGTACAAGCAATCTAAGAAAGAAACATGCCAAATCTAGAAAAATTTGTTGCTCTTTGCGATCTAGACTATCATAACTCAGTTTCATTACATCATAAACTTCTCTTGGAGGCATTGTTTTTAGCTTGCCCAACAAACCTTCCCATTCTTCCTTATTTCTTCCATGAAGAAGATGAGCCAAAACTTTAACAACTAATGGATTGCCTTTAGCATAATGTACTACCAATTTTGATATCTCATCGTATTCCTTTGCCTCATTACTTTCACTAAAGGCATTCAAGTTGAAAAGTTCAAGTGCTTCGTCAGAACTAAACTCTTTCACTTTGTACGTCTTACTGACTCTGTTAATCCTAAGCACTTGCTCATCTCGAGTTGTCACAATCACTGTACTACCCATACCAAAATTATCAAGACTTCCCAACAGTTTTCCTATGTGATCTGAATCATTCACATCGTCAAAAACAACAAGAACCTTCATATAACCAATTCTCCTAACAATATTTTCAGGCAAGGAATTTGGAGTGTCAATATCTACTTCATGTCCTAAAAGTTTAGAAAATATTATTTTCTTCAAATGAATTATTCCATGTTTGGTTGATTGATCTCGTTCATTGGCTAAGAAGTAAGATCCTTGATATTGAGATCGTAGTCTATGAAATACTACTTCTGCAAGGGTTGTCTTACCGATACCCCCCATACCCCAAATTCCAATGAGGTGAGTGGCTTTTGGTTCATTACATATCCATGATTCCAAAGTTGCAATTTTTTCATCGATTCCAACAAGTCCTTTTGGGATAACTTGGTGTTTATCCAACCTCTTCAGCACAAGATCCACAATTTCTTTAACAACCTCAGCATCATTTCTATATATACGACACAAAGAGACATGAAGTGTGTGTTAAAATCAATTCGTTAATGGATTCAATTACTAGTGTGTGAGTCATATGTACAAGCTTCATGTTTGGCTGTGAAAATTATTATTTATATGTTGATATGCTCGCTTACGAATTTTCCATGGGAAAGGATTATAAGGGAAGTTACTATGAAATGTGATGGGAGACATAATGTTCGTTCAAACATATTGCATGTTATTATAGCAACGCGCAGCACTAGATTTTGCAATTTAAGAAACCATGTTATTATAACAATATGCATATATAGCTACAAAAACAATCAGAAAGTAGGGAACAATTATGGAAAAAGAAGAGCTTACCTAAATTTGGACGATTCAATTCCAGATAAATCAGCAGATTTTTTCAGAGCATCTTTCCACATTTGCACCTGTCTCGTATAGTTCAGTCGATGGTTAGCAAAGGCATTTTCGTAACTTCCAGATTGATGTCTTACATCTGTGGGTGCCACTTTGTAGAAAACAGGAATTACAATCCGTTCATATTTCTCTTTACATTCAACTATTTTGAGCACTTCTTCTAAACACCAACGAGAAGAAGCATAATCTGGTGAGAAGATGATCAACGAAATCGCTGATCTTTCAATAGCTGTAACAAGTGATGGCCATATTTCTTCTCCCCTCTCAAGTTTATCATCTACAAAACCATTTATTTTCTTCATGTCAAATGCCTCAGTCAGATGACTAAGAAAACCGTCACGGATTTCCTTGCCTCTAAAGCTAACAAAAACATCGTACTTTATTTCAGGAACATTGCTGTCTGACATGGTTTCTCCTTCTGTTTTTGAAATAACAGCCAAAAGACAAAGAAAAACAACACAGGTGAGAAATAAAGAAGGAACAAAGAGATAAGTGAAAGACAAAGAATGGTGTTGAATAAGGTGACTTAAATAGACTTATTTTAAAGCAAGTTGCATTGTTAAATCGCTCCTACCATCAGTTCACACACGCCAACCTGCTTTTCCTAATATTTTACAGAAGAAAAAACATAAGTCTTTCATAAATTAAGTAAATACTTCACGCTCCATGCTGGTCTGTAAATAGAACTATTTCCTTTCACCTACTCTCTCTTAGACTGGATTATACAGAGAAAAAAACCTTTTTATATTGGCAGGTCTAAAATATTTTTCAATTTATTCATAAATAATTCTAAAAATTGATAAGTTTATTTTATTTTTCTCTTTAACTATTACTTCTAGAAACAGTTATCCAACCCAAACTGTAGTTAATTACAGAGAACAAGTGGGAACTGTTGAATAGATAAATTTGAAATGCCTCAAATTTGCCAACCAACTGAACAACATTAAAATATGAGTTTTTGAATGAATCTATTGGCATGAGTGGTTGTTACTAATTGGGTTGCATAAGAACATTTTTGGTTGTTAGTAAAGTAAATTTCTTTAAATTGCTATCATCTTATTCTTTTTTTTTTTGGTTTTCAGTTGACTGATATTGTTTGTTGTTTAGAATTTGAGACAGACACGAATTATTTGATGCGTTCAAACTCGTCTTCAATTGTTTAATTGTCTATTTGATCCAAAGTCAAATATTTGCGAGTTAAATAGTTTGGAAATTTGTATCTTTGCATAAAACCTAGATTTTTTATACTCGGTAGGGGGTGAGTCGAAGTCAAAGATCATGTTTTGACTATTTATACCTATCCATCAATTCAATATAATGAAAATGTAAAGTAGATTCATGGTGAATGCAGAAAATATTATTTATTTGACTTGGACTTTTTTTTTTAATAAATTATATCAGACATCAGTATAGAACTTTAGTATTCAGACTAATTAGAATAAAACTTCAATAAACTTTTGTCATTACATGGTCATTCATAAAAAGAAAAGAAATGTTGAAACCTCGACTGAAAAATATCACCACTCGTTTCCCATTTAAAATATTATTGGTTTAATTAGTTATTTATTCCATGTTTTTGTTCAAAAATATAAAATTTGTTTTCTAGTTTTTTTAATCTCAATTTGATTTTTGTTTGTGAAAATTGGTGTAAATTGGTTCTAATTTGTGAAAAATTGATGCAATTTGGTCCTTTCTGTTTAAGACACCCTTTAGAAAGCCCCCTTCTAGGGGGTTCTAGTTGAGGGGGTAAAAAAAAGCACCTGTCCTCAAAGCCTCATCTTAAGTGGGTTAGGGTCAAGTCTAAGGTGGGCTTGACTTGATTACAAAACTTAATTAACTCTTAAAATCAATACCTTGGACATGGTCACATATCGAGTCAGGCCACCTCGAGCTCAAGGCCAAGATGGGATGGCATGCCGAAGATTGAGAAGGTTCATTTCAGACAAAAATTTTAGACAAGCTCTCTCGAAGGTTAGGAAAGGTCAACTAGGGGCCGAAGGTCGGAATGGACTAGCTCGTGCCAAAGGTCAATACTAATCGACTTAGGTCGAAGCATAAGACAGTCTAACTTGAGCCGAAGATCAAGACAAGTCGAGCCCTGAAGGTCGAGACAGGTTCGCTCGGACTAAAGATTGAGACATACCAACTGAGGTCGATGGTCGAGAAAATTAGGCCAAAATCAAAGTTCGAGATGACCCCATCCAAAGTATGCCTCAATCGAAATTGGATCGAGTTAGTTCCAACCAAAATTTGGTTGAATTCAGTCGAGAAGACCCTAACCGAAATGTGGCTGAGACCTCTGAATTTCAACCTCGATCGAACTTTAGCCAAGTCGGACTAGGCCAAATTTTAGCCAAGAAGATTCCGGTCAAAATTCGACAGAATTTGGCCGAATTAAGACTAGTCAACCTCGATCAAAATTTAGTCGAGTATGCTCTGGCCAAAATTTGGCCGAACTCAACCGAATTCGCCCTAGTCGAAATTCAGCCAAGTTAGTTTCGATAAAATTTCAGGAAAGTCGGTTCCAACCATACTTAGGCCAAAGGTCAACTCAAGCTGACTCGGGCTGAAGTTTGAGATGGGTCAGCCTGGGCCGAAGGTCGAGATGGGGCGGCCCAAGCTAAAGGTTGGCCTTAGCCGATTTGGCTGAAGATCGAGACAAGCCAACCTAAATCTAAGGTATAATAATATATTTAAAAAATTAACATTTGTTGAAGTTGAAAAAGAAAGACCATGGACTAACCTTGAACGATGAAGTTTTTGTGGGCTTTTTGGCCCTGTGGACTTTTCTAATAGGATAATTTTTGTCATATGGACAATTTTGACCCTAACCCATGTGGTTCAGGACAAGTCCTATGGATTCAGTCAAATTAACAACTCTATAGGTACACTTAACTATAAGAAACTTACGAATAAAAAGACTCCTAAATAATGTTTGATATTGAATGTTAGAATACAAACTATGTTTATCACTACATTAGAGAGATTGTTAATTTTGGAGTTTGGGTTCCAATTTTGTTCTTAAAAATATCTTTAAGATTTGAAGAGGAAAACATATTTCAATTGTCAACACCCTATTTCGTTCGGGTAAATAAATTTATTTTCAAAAAAAATAAAAAAAATAAAAAAAATGTGAAACATTATTTTCTTCAAAGATTTTCAAACTTTTAATTTTAGAAAAAAAAAGAAAAAAAAGAGAGATGAAAAAAAAGGAATAAAGAGGGAAGAGCCCAATTTGTTATTAATTATCGCACTCCTTCTCATGAGCCCAACAACTCAACATGCTTTCTACCATTGTTCCTGGAAGAGAAATTAGTGATATGATTCTAATAATTAGAAGAAATATTTCTTCAAATGGTTATAATCAATATTACTAATTGGGATTGATTTTGTGCTCTGATTTGTTAATAGTTAGAATCAATATTCCTTTTTGTGCTCTGATTTGCTATGATTTGATTCCCATAATGTGTTGCTATCATAACCAATTCTTTCCTTATATTGTTCATTACAATTAAGGCTGAGATTGCATTGAGATTGCAATATGTGAATATAAATACGTACTCTGTCATATGAAAAAGGGACCGAAAAAGAGATTCTCTACACTTCTCTAATTTCCATCACCATTCCCACATACACATCTCTTTTTTTATCTCTCTTTAAAAAAAAACATACTGAAGGAGGTAGAAAAAAAAGAAGAAGAAAACATTCTCTACCCTCTCTCTTTCTCTCATTACCACCAACATAAACAATGAAATTCTTTCATCTTTTGATTTAGTTTTTTCAATTTTCATTCTTTTTTTTTAAATCATAAAAAATATTTTATCCCTTTCTTTATTGTCTGCCTGGCCGCTCGCGTTGCATGACATCCAATTTAGACTTTCGAATTTTTTAATATATACAGATGATCTAAAAATAAAATATAACTTTCTTTGTTTACTCTTTTATATCTATTTGGTTGCTCACGTCGCAATGACATCCACAACTACTCTAAATTAACTTTAAAAAAATATTAAAAATTTATAAATGATTAAAAAAATAAAAGATTAGAAAAAAAAGAATTTATTTGAAGTGTCTATCCGGCTGCTCGCGTCGCGTGACACCAATTTCAAAATAATACTAAAATTTAAATAAAAAGATTTTCAAAATTATAAAATAAATTAAATCATTTTGAAATAATTTTCCAAATAGATTTTTCAAAAAGAACTATGTAACCATGGTTCTCCATTATAAATGGAGATACGTAGGAACGAGGATTAATCCTTGTTTGGCCCAAAAAACCAAAAAATTATTTTTGTTTCTTTTGTATATCTTTTTATATTTTTTTTGGGAAAATTAAATATTTTGAAAACCACATCCTTTTGCATGTTTAATTAAAGGTACCGTCTTAGGACGGACGTTGTGGGGTGCTAATACCTTCCCCACGCGTAACCGACTCCCGAACCCAAACTCTAGTTTTTCGCAGACCTTGCTTTTTTTTATGGTTTTCCATAGTTTCCTATAATAACTATGGTGGCGACTCCAAACTTTGTTTTTACAAATTTTATTTTTTTGGTTTGTCGTCCCGTTGCGATTTCGGTTGCGACAGATAGCGACTCCACTAGGGACGCTAGAGAGTCAGACCATTTATTTGGATGTGCAAGATTGATGTGGTTTTTCTTCATATTTTTTCTTTTCTCATTATTTTTTTTTGGGTATGCATTTTTTATCTTTTTTTATATTTAAAATAATTGTATGTGTATATTCAATCTTCTTTATTTTTGTATTTGGAATAATTGCCAGGTGTGGGTTTAGGTATGCATTGTGTTCTCCCTTCACACACACACATTTTATTCATTACATGAGTGGGGCCCTATACCCGGGTCTGAGTTGCTTAGAATTAGAGGGGATTGTGTAGCAGTGTCATAGTGGATGTACTTCCCAAGT
>Ga0214545_1013509_pt1 | contig 10075 bp, 7 predicted proteins | sample CNSS4metaG_FD_160064 | JGI IMG/M metagenome (GOLD analysis project Ga0214545, IMG submission 160064) | Root nodule microbial communities from cowpea collected in UCLA plant growth center, Los Angeles, California, USA - CNSS4 | ecosystem: Host-associated > Plants > Roots > Nodule | place: USA...
AGGGCCCAAGCTTTTATCTTTTGGGCCAACATTGTTTAAATACTAGATTAGGATTTTATTTTGGGCTTTGTATTTTGGGCCCAGTAAAATAGTGTTTTCTTTGGGCCATGTATTGGGCCTTAGAGGAAATTGGGCTTTAGAAGTAATATTGGACCAAAAAGGGGAATTGAGCCAAATGGGCCAAGAGTAGTGTGTCTACTCTAGAAAAGCCTAAAAGCTTCTCAAACTTGCTCTCCGAGGATGAGAGTTAGCTTCCCATGGCAAGACAAGTGTGACTTGCTTAGGTGGCAAGTCACACCTCCCACATGCTCCTTTTTGGCTTCAAAATTTAACTTTCTAGACTCCTTTTTCCCTTCACTTTTTGGAGACTCCTTGGTCTCATTTTAGCCTATAAATAGAAGGCTTAGGAGATGTATTTTTCAGCTTGAAATTGAGTAATGAATTGCTGTCCAAATTTGTGCACAAATCTCTTTTGAGCTCACCTTAGAGTAAACTCTTCTCTAGTTTACTCTAGTCTTCTTCCTTAGGAGTTGGCCTCACCTCTCTTAAGAATCCTTTCACCTACACCAAACCAAATACCTTAAGCTTCTTTCCTTCATGCTTTCGCATCCAACACCATCTATGGAGCCTCCATTCTTCATGCAAGCTTCAATGGAGACAAGAAGAAGCCATCATGGAGCTTCCTTCACTTGTGTTGGTGCTTTGTGATTTTGGTCCCTGTGTTTTCCCGTCTCCGACTCCAAGTTTGTGGTTTCTTTGTATTTCTTCTTATCACTTTGTTGCTTCCTTCCCCTTTCTGTTCCCCTCTTTCTAGATGTACATCTTTAATCTTTAAATGTTTCTCCCCGAGAGTGTACTCAAACCTTGTGCTCCAAAAAATATCCCCCCAATGGTAATCCATTTTTTTTGTATTATGCTATCCTTGTCTCAACTTCTTGTTCCCTCCTTTTTTCGTCCCTTCCAACCTCAGGTCGTGGTATAAGGCTGAAAAAAGTGGTTACTTCCTGCTCCTTCAGCCACCATGAGCATGACCAGTAAGCCACCACAACACGTAATTCCCATTTGACATACAAAATGAAAGGCAATATAGTTGATGCATTAAACTTTTAATTAACCAAAAATGGAAGGATATAGTCTGCTGTTATCAGAGACCTTACTTTGACTTCTTATTTTTCCATTTTTTTTAAGTTTGGAGATTAACGTTCTATTTTTGGTTGTTTGTTTTTTCCTTTCTTTTGTGATGAAAGATTATCTTGTTTTCTTTTAGAGTTATGAATATGGTGTAGTTGTTTAAGAAAGCTTTTTGAAAATTCCCACTGGACATTAAGATAGCATGCTATCTAGATGTGAAGGTTCATTTCTCAAGCTCATGAAAGGAAGAAGAGAGTTGGATTCAAGTTAACACACACACACACACACACACAAATTCAACAACACTTAAAGAACAAATGAAAGAAGAAACATTAAAAATGGAAAGCATAGAAGATGAAACATGGAAGAAGCACGCCACTCATAGGGGGGGATCTAAGCCAACCAAGCCCTAGAGATGAGTGATGGTGCCACCACTTGCAAGCAAGATAAGGCAAAGGTAAGTTCACTTTTAGGAAGGAGAGCTCACGAAAAAACAATGGTTGAAACACAATAGTTTAGCAACAAAATGATCAACCCTTTTACAAGACAAGGAGCACCCTTTAAATAGGAGTTCATATGGGTCTTTAAGCAAATACACAAACATGGAATGGACTAACAAGCAAACCCTAGAAACCTAAAACTAATGAAGTCTCAGCCAAATGATTGAATATGATTGGTGGATGCATTTCCATGAGGATTCTAGGCCAAAAGAGGAAGGAGACCAAGTAGCCTTCAACGGAATAAACCAAAAAAGTCAAAAGGAGACAAGGTACATGTCTACTTTTGCTTTTGCTTTATGCTTTTTGCTTTCCTCTCTCCTCCACATCATCCATGTGCTCCAATCACCATTTGCCACCTATCCATGCTCTACTTCTTCTTAATTACCTACAAAACAAGACAAGAAAGGATTAGCATGTTGGTTTAAGTTAATCTAATCTTGGTCAAAGGTCAACTTTGGGGTCAAAGTCAACAAGTCAACCAAAATAAGTCAACTAGGAACCAACTTAGGGAATTCAAACTAAAGTGATGCCAAATAAAGATAAAGATGATGGAATAGAAGATTCCCCTCTAGACATGCTTCTAGTGATCCTTCTCGAGGGAGCTTCTAAGGTGGTGGTGGTGGTCACACCTTCATCATCCTCCCTTCTTGGAGAGAATTCGACCATGAATTCTTAAACCCTACATCAAAAGGAGAAAGGTCACAAACATTGAATGAGTTACTTATATTGTAGATTGGGGGTAGGTCTAACTCATAAGCATTGTTGTTAATTCTCCTAATGACTTGAAAGGGGCCATCCCCTCTAGGGAGGAGCTTAGACTTCCTTTGAGTAGGGAATCTCTCCTCTCTCAAGTGAAGCCAAACCCAATCTCCCTCTTGGAAGATGACTTCCTTTCTTCCCTTATTACCATCCTCTTGTTGTTTCTTAACTCTCCTGTCAATGGTTTTCTTGACTTGTGAATGCAAGTCTTGGATGTACTTGGCTTTGGTCTCACCATCTTGGCAAGTCCATGCCTCATGAGTGGGTAGGGGAAGGAGGTCTAAGGGAGTTAGGAGATTGAACCCATACACAATCTTAAAAGGGGAATGAGAAGTAGTGGAATGCACAACCCTATTGTAGGTAAACTCTATGTGGGGAAGAAGTTCCTCCCATTCTCTAATGTTTTGCACTATCATACATCTTAACATTTGCCCTAGGGTTCTATTAACCACCTCGATTTTGCCATCACTTTGGGGATGACAAGTGGTGGAGAAAAGAAGCTAGGTGCCAAGTTTACCCCACAAGGTTCTCCAAAAATGGCTTAGGAACTTGGAGTCCCTATCACTCACAATGGACCTAGATAGGCCATGTAGTCTTACCACTTCCTTAAAGAAAAGATTTGCAATATAAGTTGCATCATCAATCTTATGGCAAGGAATGAAATGGGCCATCTTAGAGAACCTATCCACCACTACAAAAATGGAATCCCTACCTTTCTTGGTCCTTGGGAGGCCTAAGACAAAATCCATAGAAATGTCAACCCAAGGTTTGGAAGGGATAGGCAAGGGATTGTAAAGATCATGAGGTTGGACTCTAGACTTGACTTTCATGCATGCTATGCAACTCTTGCAATGCCTATCTACATGCTTCCTTATGTGAGACCAATAGAAATTTTATACAAATTTTATTCTCACAATTTTACGAATGAATTTATGAATTTTTTATGATCGATGACAATAAAATAATTTATAATATAATATGATAAAACATTAAATCGACACTAAATATATTTACTTTTAATATTTATTTCTGTTAGTATAAACTAAATCAAAACAAATCCGAAAATAATATAAATATCTTTTTGTTATTAAAAAAAAGTTTAAAATAATTAATTTCAACTTAGATTAAACCATATTTGTTATTGTCAAATGTTAAGAGTTCACTGCCTATACATATATTTCTACTTATTAAAAGGTCACGTCGACTGACTCTATTTTTATAGTGAACTTCAACGAAACTAACATATATGTTTTAAACTTTACAAAATTTATTTTATGCTTTTTAATTAACATCGCACATTTATTAACACTATTATTTAAAAGCTAATTCGATGATTTTTAAATGCTTTCAATAAAATAAAATTATTAAAATTATTCTTTATAATATAATTATTTATTAATTTTTTAAAAATTAACATTTATTTTTATATGTTTTTTAATTTTTTTTAATTAATAGTTATTTTTTATTTTTTTATTATTTCAATTTATTTTTAATAAACATAAATTTATTTTGTATATTAACTTACTAATATTATAATATTATTTATTAATATAATATTATGTACTGGGATTTGTTCTGTATTAAACTTTTTTATGATGCAATCCCACCTTTTCTTAATTTCAAACATTCTAAACCATGCTGTTATTTAGTAGTCTTATTAAATATCATGTACATTGCTTTAAGTCCACCATTATTGCTATATTCTTCAGTTAAGTCCTCCAGCAAGAAAAAAAATAAATATATATATATATATATATATATATATATATATATATTATACATATTACTTTTTATATTTATAAAGGACTAAATATGGAAGAGAATAATACTTTGAAAACCAAATTGATAGTTTTCTCTTTAATTTTTCTTATATATTTAATTAATCGAAAGGTGAAGATTAATGGGCTAGAAAATTGAATAGTAAAATAAATAGAAATGAAAATATCAAAAGTTGGAATCAAACTTTAGTAACCTCTTTTTCATGATTACCAGTGATCATATATAGGCATTCATCATATAAACCAAAAAACATTAATGGAATAAAACAGGTAGCAATTTAATTATCGAAAGCACAAAATGTCTGATGTAAACTCTAACTATGTGAAAAAAAAAATACAAATTAGTCTCTTAATTTTATAACTTATTGTCAAACTGGTCCTAAATATACCAATTAGGGTCAAATTGGTTCTTAAACGTTACAACTTAATGACAAAATAGTTTAACAATTCAATGGAATTCTTTTTTGATTTGATTTTAAGTTTGTTTATGGATTAATACTTACTATAACCTTTTTAATAAATTTTGAAATTAGTTAGGGTAAAATCGTATTTTGATATGTGTAGCTGTTTTTTTTGAAAAGATTTAAAAAAAATAAAAAATTATAAGCTGACATATATTACACTTAACGTCGTCAATCCTAATCGAAACGATGAAATTGAAAAAAAAATTAAAAAATATGACCTAATTAAAATTTTATAACTAAAACAGATAATTTTGGTGTGATTAAACCTTTAATTTATCGATGTAACTGTAATTTCATTAAATAAGCACTCGTACTGATCTGAATTCTTTTAGTACTGTGTCTTTCAAAATCTCTAACATTATTTACGAATATTTATCACATTGACCTATGCATTCCACCACGCAACTCTTCCGTTCGCCTTCCTAGAAAGTTGAAAAGATCTATACGCAAATTGCTTCATTACGAAGGACATCGTAAAGATGACACCATTGAAATACGCAATCGAAAAGCCAACGGACACATCATGAAAAAAAATGAAAATTATGTGACCGTTTTATTTCACCAATCTCTGCTAATTCTCTTTGTCTTGAATCTCTCTTCATTAATGAGAGTCACGTTTTCTATATAAATACTTGAAATGCGTAGATCTCTTTCCACCAGAAGAAACATATTTTCAAAAGAAAAAATATTATTGCCCTAGATTCTTGGATGACCACCATGGCCCCAACTGAACCTGAAAAGCAGATTTCGTTGAAGCTTATGGTAAACAAAGAAAGGAACAAAGTAGTTTTTGCAGAGGCGGGGAAGGACTTTGTGGATGTTCTCTTTAGCTTCTTCACATTGCCTTTGGGAACTATTGTAAGGCTTGTGCGTGAGGAATCAAATATGCTGCCAATTGAAGTTGGATCACTTACCTCACTCTATCAGAGTGCGGAAAATCTAGACAAAGAGTTTCTTTGCACAGATTCATGCAAACAAATCATACTGCGACCCAAGAACTCATTGGAACGTTATTGCATGAATCTGAAGCTGAAGATCGACGACACAGAGCCCGCAGAGTACTTCGTTTGTAACAACTTACTCAGCTGTCGATTCCACGACCCTGTCTTAATAAGCATGTTCAAGAATAGAAGATGCAGATGTGGGAAAATGTTGGACAAACCCATTTCTCCTAGTACATCTTATGACGGTTTTGTCAAGGACAGTGCTACTTTTATTATCACAGACGATCTTACAGTTGAGCCAAACTCATTGAATGCATTTTTTGATATGTTCAAAAATTGTGGAATAGAAAGCATGTCTTCGGTGAATGAAATGATGGTTACCATAACCAAAACTCAGGTGAGTTTCTATGTTATTATGGTATGTGGACTAATTTGGAGTTGTGATGAGTAATATGTGCTTTTTATAACTTTTACAGGTAATGGATCTGCTGAAGAGTTGTTTGATCTCAACAGCAACTTTGACAAGTTTGTTCTTAGAAAAACCGTATATTGAGAAGTGTAGGAAAGTTGAATTTCCTCCCTTTGATGTTAATGTAGAGGGGGGTATGAAAATCAACGTGACCATAATGCAGAGAAAATCAAACGGGAAGATAGTGTTTGCTCAAGGAAAATAAGATTTTGCAGACCTCCTTTTTGGTTTCCTGACAATTTCTTTAGGAGGAGTGGGACATTTGATGGAGGGCTTTTCTTGTATGTACCAGAGCATTGTTAATTTAGATGAAAACTATTGGACTACAAAAGATGTAAAGATAAGCTTGTTGAACCTGGTTTTGTCCCACAGTTTCTGCTAAGCAACCAGCTACTCCCACTCTACGATGACTTCGAATATTTTTGTCTCACTCACAAATATGCCAACAACTATAGTGCATCGGATCTATATCTTAGTGCCTATAATTTAACTAATATATTTCAGCTAGAAAACAGTGATTTTCGTTCAATTACAGCTGTGGATTTTGTTGATACCATATTAACGAGAGGAAATAGTAAAGGATATGTGAAAGGGCCAACAATGTACATGGCAACAGATGATTTGGTTGTGACGCCAATGTCCACAACTTCTGTTATATCCTTACTATCAACTCTCAGCATTCCCTTCAGTGACTTGGAAGAGAAAGAGGTTACCATTGGCATCAAGGAGGTAATATTTTTGTTCAAAATTTACAATATCTCTTTGTGCTTAATTTATCTGAATATTATGTCGTGTGTTGGTGCAGGGTGTTGGAATACTACAGGCATCATTGACATCAAAATCAGTCCTAACAACTGCTCTCAGCCACCTGTTAACTGAAGTTAAGCAGGAGTAATCATTGTCATAATAGTGTCATTTTACCTTTTTTCTTCGTAGTACTTTGAAATGTATTTGCTTACCTTAATGGTAAATTGTGTCCTTTTGCCTTTAATAGGTCGGTCCATTATGCTTTTTTATAAAAAATATATATGGACATATATTTTGAACTCACTTTTGACATTAGTGATATGGCACAACATTTACTTTTTAAATTTATTTATTAAAAATGTTTTTAATGCTTGCACGTGCGACATTTCTTGGAGACAAAATTGAAATGACAAAACATTTGGCCATTGTGTTTCGCATAGAGAAGAGATACACGAGAATCCACTATGATGTTTTCGTGTTCGATATGTATTGGACACCGACACTCATACGATATTTGTAGGACATATTATGTCCAATTAGAAATATTTTTTTTTTATCTTTCTCATGATTTTGATGATTAAAATAAGGAACAAATATTATACTATCACTACTTTTCGCATATTGAATATTAGATAGATAGATAGATTAAATTCATTTCTATATTAGTTGACAATGTGTTAGTTGACAATTTCAAACTTAACATGTATATACAAGTTGTATCCTGCGTCCTATATTTTTTCCATTTAGTTGTATCTTCGTGTTCGTATTTGTGTCGTATCCATACCTGTTTTCGTATCCGAGCAACATAGAGAACCTATCGAGTTCGAGGGGAGTGAAAAGCAGGGGGTTTTGTTGTCGTCTATCACTTTGACGGTCGATTGTTAGTTCCCTTTTGTTTAGTGGCACACATGAACCATAACTCAAGCGTGGTTTGTTTCCAAAATGATGTTTTTTCACCTTTTTGAATCTCTATAAAAACCCACCTCAGATCTAGAATAAAAAAAAAGTTTATGTGTAGCTCTCTTTCCTTTAGTCTATCAAAACATGATTTTTCTTATTTGGTTGTTGTTGTGGTGTAGCTTACAATGTTGAATTTGCTTTAAGGCTCACGAGTATATTCAAGGGGAACCAAGGTGCTGTGAAGTTTTAACTCTTAGAAAAATAACCCTTGTTTGCATTGTGTGATTGGTTGAAAAAAAATAGGCAAAACCAAACCTTCATAATAAATGGGGCATGATGAACAAAGAAGTGGGAAGCTATGTGTACAATTGTTTAAAACTTACTAATTGATCTTTTTTGTCTTTCAAATGGGATGTACTTCTTATGTATCATGAATTCCATTACAAGTCACAAAAATCAACATTTATTGCTTGCATTGGGTGATTGACTTGAAAATAAAAAAGACAAACGAAATCTGCAACATAAGTAAGACACAATGAACAAATAAGTAAGAGTTACGTATTACTTTTTATATAATTTTTTAAAACTTATCTATCAATCTTTTTTGGTCATCCAATGGGATGTACTTCTTATCTACCATGAATTTGATTATAAGTCACAAAAATCAATCCTTATTGCTTGTATTGGGTGGCTTGAAAATAAAAATAGAAAAACTCAAATTTGCAACATAAATGGGACATAATGAACAAATAAGTAGGGAGTTGCGTATTACTTTTTGTAAAATTGCTTAAAAATTATCAATTAATATTTTTTGTCATTCAATGGATCTACTTCTTATGTACCACGAATTTGATTACAAGTCATAAAAATCAACCCTTATTGCTTGTATTGGGTGATTGACTTGAAAACAAAAATTAGGCCAAAACCAAATCTGCAACATAAATGGGGCACAAAAAATAAATAAGTGGGGGACTGCGTATTACTTACAATGGGATATACTTCTTATATACCACAAATTTTATTATAGGTTACAAAAATAAATCATTAATTCTTGCATGGGGTGAATAGTTTGAAAAAAAAAAAAGGCTAAATCATATCTGCAACATATATGGGACACAATGAACAAATAAGCGGGTAGTTGCATATTACTTTTTGTACAATTTTTCAAAACTCATCAATTTGTGTTTTTTGTCATTCAATGGGATGTACTTCTTATGCACCACAAATTTGATTACAAGTAACAAAAATAAACCATTAATTCTTACATTGGTGAATAACTTGGAAAAAAAGGCCATATCAAATATGCAACATATGTGGGGCACAATGAACAAATAAGTGGGTACATGCGTATTAACTTTTTGTACAATTTTTAAAAACTTATCAATCAATGTTTTTGGTCATCCAATGAGATGTATTTCTTATGTACCAGAAATTTGATTACAAGTCATAGCTCACCAAGGTAAATGTCAACTACAACAACACTAACGTTAGATCTGTTTTGGACTTCTTGTAGAAAAAGTGTTATTTGAGATAGATATAAATCATAGTCTTAAGCACTAATTTCCTCTACATGTTATCTTCATTGAGTAACCAATCACATATATATTTTCGTCTAATTTGTTGGAGATCTTGCAAAAAAAAAATGAGTATGTCATACCTACCTATCTAAAAATCTAAAAAATTAACACAACCATATACACATTCAATAACAACCTCAATGGTGTGCATTCTCATACCTCGAAAACAATTTCAACCGCATCCTATTCATAAAATCAATTTCAATTATTTTTCAATAGAAACGAATTCATAAACCAAAGCATAACCTACAAAGATAAATAATAATAATAATAATAATAATAATAATAATAATAATAATAATCAAAGAAAAGGAAACATCAAAGATAAATAATAAAATAAATTATAAATATACACTAGCAATATTCATAACCATCCAACTACTTGTGTTAATGACAACTTATATCACAACTTTGACTACAATTTTTTTTGCTTTGCATGTCCAAAAGCTTTCTAACTATAACAAGAACAACATTACAAAATATCAAACCATGAGGCGTGCACAAACTATAGAGCATTAACTACAAATCAAGAAATTAGAAATTGGTCAAGGTGGCCCTTGACACCTTCAATGAACTCTGTAATGTTTTGAACAACTCCAATTTCACTCAGCATTTTAAGGACAACCTGCAGAGTTAGAAATTGTACAAAAGGTATGATGAAGGATTCACCCCAACCAAGGATGGAGGCACATGCTTAAGAAGACTAAGCATGTTTAGAAAGGAAGTTCACTAATCCTTCATCCTTTTCATTTGTGTTTGTTATTTTTGATTCCCTAAGTTGACTTAGTTGAATCAACTTTAGTTGA
>Ga0214545_1013513_pt1 | contig 10073 bp, 2 predicted proteins | sample CNSS4metaG_FD_160064 | JGI IMG/M metagenome (GOLD analysis project Ga0214545, IMG submission 160064) | Root nodule microbial communities from cowpea collected in UCLA plant growth center, Los Angeles, California, USA - CNSS4 | ecosystem: Host-associated > Plants > Roots > Nodule | place: USA...
AAAAAAATAATATATATATATATATATATATATATATATATATATATAATTTTATATAGTGATTTGTTAAAAGTATTACATAACTTTTTATTTAATAAAAATCTATCTATGTTAATTTTTATTATTTTTTATGTCTATCATGTCTTATTATTTTAATTTTTTAAACTTAAAGTTCATGTGATATTTAAATTAGGAAATAAATTATAAATATTTAGATTCAAATTTATTCATGCATAACTTTAAATAAGAAGTTAAAATACAATTAACAAGTGAATTTTGACTTTAATTTTATAAAATTATATTTATAGTATGAACCTTTCGGTCAAATATTGACTAGTTTAAAGTTCATCGAACAATGTGATCTATTGTTGGAGATATATGATCAATTGGACAGACAAGGTTGATAATCCAATACAACTAACCAACTTAAATGTGTCTTAGGAAAGATAACATAGGAAACAAAATTAAGGTATGTTTGACTATAGTTATTTCGAATGAGTAGGTTGAGAGTTCAATACAATTAATCAACATAAATTTTGCTCAATAAATATATATTAGGAAACAACTAAACAAACAACATACAAAAGACATGTTTGGACTATACACTACAACAAAAATTATTTTAGACAATGATACAAAATATTTATTTAAATCACAAAAATTGTGGGCTAAAGTTTAGACAATAATTTTTGAGACGTAGTCTAAGTGAGTGTAGTTGTAAGTAATAGGCCATGATTTTCAGTGCGACAACAATTTTAAAATCTTTGCTTGAAATCCTCATAAAAGGCAATGATTTTGATGTACATGTTTTTTAAAACTACTTCACATTTTCAACCTAGTGAGTTATTGGCGTTTTCAATCTAACATCAAAAAAAGGGAAGAAATTCAAATTTTGCATTTTTGGAACTAAGTTTTGCGTTTTCAGTCACAAAAGGAGAAAAATAATATTTATAATCTAAAAGCTTTAGTTTTTAGTGTATTTTAGACCATATTTTTATAAATTAACCCCCACTTTTTACAAGCAATACATATATAAATGTTGTTTAAGATAATTTTTAAGTCACGTCTAAAAAAAATGTTTTCTTTAAATATGTTTAAACCACATTGTTACACAGTCTTGTTTAGTGTTGTCTAAAGTCATTTGTATTGTAGTGATAATTAGGTCAATGATAAGTAAAAACTCGTTATGAGTAGTGTAAATAATGAATTTATATGAGATAGGAGGATTCTATACTTACAACATTCAATATAACATGTATTTAAACAAATGCTGACTTAAACATCAAAATATCTTTTGCAGTACATCTCAAACTCAAATGGATTGGACAACAACAAATCATTTGTATTGAGGAAGTTAAAGATTAGAGACCGAAACATCTATGATATAAAAGAGTCTAACCGATTTAGTAGAAACCTTAATATTAAATATATGATGTATTCTAAATTTTGATAAAGAATTTAATCAGTACTGCATTTCGTATAAACCTAAATATACTCCATTCAATAATTATTTATTTTTCAAATTAAAAAAAAAATGTCTTAGTCACTCAAACTTTAAAACGTATATTTTTATTTTCATTAATTATTAAAAAACTTATCTCAAATTTTAGGATTGAAAGCATTATTAAGATTTTATTTTTATATAAATAATAATATTAATAATATTAATACGTGATAATTAATGAAGACGAACTAAAACATTATTAAGATTTTATTTTAATAATAATAAAATAATAATACATAACAATTAATGAAGACAAGTATTTTTTATATATTTAGTAATTTTGTTAGTATACATATTTTTATTCTTGATTTTACTTTTTCTATTATAAACTGTTTTATTATTTTAATTTTATAACTGTTTGTTTTATAATTATTTTTTAAAATATAAGTTTTATAAATTTAGTAATATTTTTATTTTATTTTATAATAATTAGTAAAATTAGTTTTTATTTTTTATTATCATAGTGTAAAAGGTTGTTACTAGCGTTACTGACAATCAATCTTGGACAAGGAGGTTAATTCGTGTTTGCCACTGCACACTGCAGCTTCTCCGTTTTTCTCTCTTTGCCCAAATCTTATTTGTCCAAATCTCCATATTCCAACTTTGCGGTTCACATTCCCAAAAATAATAATTTAGAAGTTTGTAGTTGCTCTTCTTCTCACACTATTAAAAGTTTCACTTATATTGTTGATAATTGTATCGTATATGGCTTGACCACTAAATTTAGACTTGGACCAGAACCTAATAGCATCAGTATTAATATCAAGTATTTGTACAAAAATTAGGTATTTGTACATTTGTATATAAATCAGGTATTTGTACAGTAGAGATACATTGGAGGTATAACAATAAGGTATCTGTAAGCATCAATATTGAGTTCTTAATTGTTAACATCACTATTTCCCACTGCTGGGTGTGTGCTCCTATCAGCCTTCCACATGAGTATCTTTAATTTTTGGCTAGAGAAATTTTTTTTCCGAAATTTGCATACAGATGCCTCATGCAAAACCTGTACTCAACAGTGGTAATAGGTACTGAATGGCAGGCACTAACGTGCAATGATAAGATTATTAGTATTTACAACAGTAAACAAAAATTAATAAAATGAACATATATTAAACATAAAGGTCATTGTCTCATACACGTCAATACCTCCAAGATCACCAATAAGCAATTCCAAGAACCAAGAACCATGTCCAATTTATTTGTTTTCAACTTCCACAACAGCATACGCTAAGGGTAGTAACTGATCATTAGCATCTCTACCCACAACACTCAACAAGTATTTTCCTTTTAAAAAACAACCATCCAAACCTATGATGGGTTTATAGAAGACAAAGAAATCTTTACATGCTTTTAAACAGAAGTAAAACCTTTGAAAAATTGCTTCATCATTATCATTTTCCACTCTGATTTTTATAGTTGATCCAGGATTACATTTTAGTAGTTCATGTGCATAGTCGTAGATTCTTTTATATTGCTCTTTAAATGACCTTATATTTGCAGCCATTGTTCTTGCTTTACGAGCTGTTGATATTGACACATATGTATTCCATTTTCTTAAAGCCATTTGTCTTACGTTATTTATCTTAAACATACCTTCCACTTCAACATCACTAGCTACATTCAAATCCACGTCCACAAACCCTGGACCCTCAACATGGTCAATTCAAACCACTGGCATCCCCAATCTCTACTTCACAGATAAAAAAGATGTATTATTAAGCCTATTTTAACGCAATGGGAACCACTGCTACAATCAATTACAAATAAAATAATGGGAACCATTACACCGACAACCGACAAATAAACCAACTAAAATAATACTCCACTGAACCCCACTTACAAACACAAACTACACAAAATCATGAAAGTAATTTAGAAACCATGCAAAACATCACAACAATCTAAGTACAAACAAACCCCAAAATAGAATTACGAAACCCTAACCCACGAGCAAATACAACCCAGAAAACCCTAAACTCACTTACCTCGTTGATGATGATTAATCGAAAAATTGAAATGAAAAACGCAACTGCAATCCAACAATCAAATGACAAGTATTAGCGGCTTCCTCTTCAAAAAATCTAAGTTCAAGAAATACGAAGATAAAGAAATTTTCCTAATTGCAAAATTTTTCTCAAATTGAAAAATTAACGTAAATTAGTCATCTGTGTATAGTACATATAAATCATGTCACATGTACAGTGTTTCGTTACTCATTTAAACGGTCTCACAAAAAATGACCAAATAAAACAAAAAATACAAAAATAAAGACTATTTTAAACATTCTCTCAAAATAAGGATCCTTCACAATAAACATTACAAAAATAAGTAGAAAAAAAATATTTAAACCTATTTTTTATTATCATAATGTAAAAGTGGCGTTGCTGACCAGCAATCTTGGACAAAGAGGCGTTTAATTCGTGCCCGCCTCTACAGACTGCACTTCTCCTTTTTTCCCTCTTTGTCCAAATCTCCCTATTCCAACCTTGCAGTTCACATTTCTGGACTTTGAATGGCTTTGTGCAAACGCGCTTTTCATTTGTGTTCCCATCATCGTCTCTTTCTGGCCAAGTACCGCGACCTCGACTACTTACTCCCTTCTTTGACGTTGCAGAGTAGCAGGCACCTTTCGCAGGCCATGAAATCCAACCTAAAGCGCGCGTTCCTCGTCGACACACTTGCGCTGGTAGATTTCAATTACTTTTTTGATTCAAAAGTTGCTTTCGTTGTTTGGCTTGTGAGACAAATTATATTGCCCTAGGTAAGGGGTTTAGAGGCCAAAGGGGTTCCGTCCAAACAAGCCGAAGCGATAACTGCTGCAATAACCGAAGTTCTGAATGATAGTTTGGAAAATGTAGCTCACTCTTTTGTTTCAAAAATCGAAATGCAAAAGGTGAGTGGGTTTTCTTGTTTTTCTTTATTTTTTTGAAATAAGAGTTTTGGAGCTATAATTGATTTGCATATGTCGTCCTCTGGAGTTTCGCAGTCTGAAGTGCTTCAAGAATCGAGTCTGTCCAAGTTCAAATCTGAAGTGCAAAGTTCTCAGGTATTTCTTCATTGACTGTGTCAATAATTTCCCTGTGAACCAATTAGTAGTCATGTTTGGTATGAATTAGCTAGTAGTTATTTCAAGACTTGCTATATATGAAATCTTATGATTTGGTGACATTGTAAATTTAAAATCCGTTTAGGTATTAGTGCATATTCAGAAGCAGATTTCATTTTCATCATGGCCTCTGGTTAGCTATATAGCTATTATAGATTGAAATTCGTGTATAGCCACTATTGCAGTTGGTTATTCCCATGGAAAACGTTTGCTAGTGAGGATAAATGTCAGCATTGTATAATGAATTCCCACGACTAGCAATCTGTGGAGATTGTAAGAACTTATGTCCCGCAGAATTGTATTGTCTTGGAATTTGGAATCACTATAGCATGAAGGGTTCAGCTAACAAGTACCCCTATCCCTTGTTAAGGAATAACAAATAAATAAAATATAGTTGATGAAAAGTATGATATTTAGACAACAGCAACAACAAAGTCTTATCTCACCAGGTACAGTTGACTACATAGATCACAGGACGTCAATTGACTTATTGTAAGAGTACAAATATGGTGTGAGTGATCCCTTGTCATATTGACAACTTTTGCATTGGCTGCCAAAGGCTTAACACGATCCTCCACCTTTATCCAGGCTTAGGACCAGGTGTGGACCATAGACAAAGGTAAAAAGTATAATATCTAATTAATACTTCTTTTGTTTTTTAATCTTCAACAAATGCTTTATCCCCTAAGGTCACCTGTTAACATTTGCCAAACTCAAAATCCCAGTCTGCAATAACTAAAAGCCAAAAGCAAGCAAAATAATGTCCAAATTAACAGTAATTAACTGCTTTGAGTAACTAGTCAATTTGTTCAGTGGATTACACACTCCTCTCGGTATTCTCGAAAGACAAATATGGTGGCACAAATAAGGTGGCCTGTGTCAAGAGACCAATAATTTCAATCAAGTTTTCTGAACATGCAATAAATTTTATATTTTGAAATAGGATTGGAGTTCCCTTTTTATCATATAACAAAGAGAACGTGTAGGGTGAAGGATGGAATGCTGAGGTTTGACATATTGGGCAGACAACCAAAAGTCTGAAATCTCAATCTGTGGGAGATAAATAAAGCACCCTTGTGTGTGAGGTTATTTATTCTGTCAATGTATAGAATTTAAAAAATGAAATGCCTGAGCCATAATGCTAACCCATGGTGTATTATGGTATCCTTACATAGAAATCCTCTTAGGCATTTGCTGCATTATGTTTGCATGGACCTCTCTATTTACCTTTGCTAAATATTTTAGCCAACTATGCATGCTATCCAATATGATGATATTCTTATGTTTAAAATTAAGTGGATAAGATATGTGACAAATACACATTTAAAAATCTATAAAAAGATATTTAAACATGATAATTGCAAGTGTGTATCCAAATTTAAATCACATTTAGACATTGCCAAAATCATAAATTACAAATCTGTGTTACTATGGAATTATTTGAGCTGCAAAATTCCAATATACTTCATGATATGCATCGGTGAAGTATCCTAGAGTGTTGTTCGATATGTGATATAAATTAAAGTATTGGTGCATTAGAGATTTTAACTAAATAGACTATTTGGTAAAGGGTGCTTGAAGCTGCAAACACTGTCACCTATTGTACAAACTGTTGGATAAGGATTTTGATGTAAATTGTTAACTAGTAAAATCTGGTGTTGGAACAATTGGATGATAAAACAACTTTTCTGAAAGAACCATCTACATTTGTTGGAGATCAAGGAAAGGTGTGTCTCGTGTGGAAATCATGTACGACTTGAAACAGAGTCTAAGAAAGTGATACAAAAGGTTTGATGATTTACCGAGGCAGACAGGGTTTTAGAGGAGCAATTTTGATAAGTGTCTACATCTTGAAAAGAGAAAAAAAGAGTGTGTTTTTCTTTCTCTTGTATGTAGATGATATGCTTATAATCAACCAATATAAATATGAATGAAAGAGCTCAAAGAAAGATTGAACTAAGAGTTAGAGATGAATCATTTTGGGCGAAAAGTGTAATTGTCAAAACTCATTTTCAGTGATTGGTGATGCAGGAGCATCATTTTTCTCTGTTGCAACGTGAGACTGAGAAGCTTCGTGGTGACATTGAGAAGATGAGAAGCGAAATGAGGTCCGCACCACGGAGTATTAATCAAAAATATTCTTCCAACTGAATAAATTTAATTTCCACTTTCACAAATATTAGTTCAATGTCTTCTATTATCTGTTACAGATACGAGATTGACAAAGTCACTGCTGGACAACGTCTAGACCTGAATCTTGAAAGAGGGTAAGTGAAATTATGAAAACTTATGAGATGTTTTTAAACAGATTCGTTTTGGGGAATACCATTTTCCCCCTTGAAGCTATTCAAATCTATCATTTTCTTTAAAAATAAACTGCACTGATCGCAATTCTAAGTTTTTGGTACTCTTGACGTGGCTTAAGCTAATGTTACTCTCTCATTTATTTATATATCTTTCAAAAACACAGACGCATACGAGATGAGCTTGCTAATCAGAACGCTGAAACCTCCAGTTTGACAAACAAACTCGATCGGGTGAGTTTATGATCATTTTAGTTTTTATTGGAGAATGTTGAGCTTCGACTGGAATCTGAAGTGGGATATTTCTTTCAGGAAATTCATGAACTAAGAGCCCATGTAGAAGCTGCAAAGTATGATGTGATCAAATACTGCATAGGTACTCTTGTTTCCATATCCGCAGTGGGTCTCGCTGTAATCCGCATCATATTATAGTCTTCCGTAAATTGAGTGGAGGTGAATAGTACTATTTGTATTGACGTCTCTGCTTACCTTTTTTCTTAGCAATTCCGTAAAATACAAGGATCACCCATTTTTTTTCCATTGCTTCCACAAGACTAAAGTTTTTTCAAAATTCCACCCTTCACTAGACGTGCAATTAGGGATGTCAGAAAAAATCCATACCTACGGATATCTGCTGAGAAAACACGCAACGGGTAGGAAACAAATATTAAAAATGGATACCAGCTATCCGTGGATATGGGTAATTTTGATAATCGTATGTTAACGGGGCGGGTATGAGTATCATAGTATCCGTACCCGTGGATACCCGTGCCCGCTGAACTTCTTATGTTTTCAAACTCTTTTAGATTAAAATTGGACAACATGAAACTTTATACAATATATTGCAAGATGTAGACATTGATGAAGTTAGTAATTTCTTTAATATTTCATTTTGTTAGTGATTTTTTATTTGTTATTTTTTCAGAAATCAATTGAAGTAAGTTTATTGATCCAAACATTAATTATGGTTAAATATTTGTTTTTTAAAATACTTTTGGAAATACCCTCGAGTACCCATAGATATTCGTGGATATGAAAAAAAAATAGGCGGATACCTGCATAACAGATACCCAATGAATATAGGTACGAGTACGAGATGAATATTTATCGAGCGGGTAAAGTAGGGAAAACTACTAACTTTATTTATACGTCATGTTGACATCCCTACGCGCAATACTCTCTACCCATACTCCCGAAACAGAATGTTAAATTGTATAGAATTCGATGGCTAGGTTAGGATTCGTGACCCCAAAAAAAGTTGCTGGGATTGAATTGCTCCATCCGATTGGAAACGGGTTATTGTATGTTAAATAAGAAGACTAACGGAAGGAATGGAAACGACGTTGTTATACATGGAATGCCAAAGGATGCACTGTTCCTTAAGGCTCGATGTTGAATTTCTTTTTTTGTTTAAAATGTAGTTACTGATTTCAAGGGTCCTCAGCGATATTTTTACAAGCCCTGCCAAAAGAAACAGTGCACGGAATCATGGAAGATTCGATGGGTTTGATTCTGGGAGCGACATTTGAGATTTGATGAAGTGAGAGGATAGAGTGTTGTCGTCTCCGTACACGATATTTTTTCATGACAATGATATTTTAATTATTTTTTTTGATTTATTTTTAATTTATCACTTCAATTACCATTAAATTATCACATTACATCATTTAAAAAAATTAAAATAAATAATCTAATAATAATTAAAAGAGTAGATTAAAAATAATCAAAAAAAAGTGAATTATACTATCTTTATGTCCTTGTGTCAGGGGATTCTTGTGGTGGTGCCCTCAGGTTGGAGGTTCAGAGTCTGCTCCACCAATAAAGAAGGTATGCCAAAAGCCACATCTATATTTAGCATTCTAGGATGTATGGTAGATAATAATTTGGAGAAATAATTACCTATATTTGAATCTTTTAATAATAAATTGATACAAAAAAGTGAATGTGTTTTTAAAAAAAGTTGAACCAAAAAAAAAGTAAACGTTTCTGATAAGATCAAGAACGAGGATTATTCTTTGTTGCAACCTTAAGCTTTAACGTTACTTACACAAGGTGGGTAAGAATTTTCGCACAGACCTACTTTGTTCGGTAGCCGTCATGTCCTTGTTTAAATTCGTTTTGTTTTTCTTTTTCTCTTTTTGCAATTTCGTGATTGGTGTAAGATTTTTCTCCTTTACACCTCTAACATTCCATTTCTATTTTTTAAATTTGACTTGCATTTTTTATTATCACATTTTAGTTTTTTCTTTTTTCTTTTTAATTCTTTTGGTCCTAATTGCTTCAATTAACCGTGCTTTGGAATTGGAGATTTATTTACAGCAAAATACAGTTTTGCACCTTCTCAATTATTCAAATTAAGTCAACCCTCTTAAAATTACATTAATAGTTTAAAAAATGGTAACAAAAATACGAATATATCATTAGTTTACACAAGCTAACAAAAACATTTTCAGAAACAGAATGTAACAGTTCATTTTTATTTTTATTTGATTATTCTATAAATCATCCTTTGTAATTCTATACAAAAATTAATAATATATCAAACCTCTATTACACTTCGTTTAATTATTGAATGAAATTTAGGGTGATAAACTTAATTTGAACCATTAGAATACATAAACTAAAAATACAATAAATTCTGTATTTTTTTTTTCCTGTCATTGTTGCAAGATTTGTCGTACGAATGACATCCACACATGCATATTTTCATTGAAACATGTCTAATACCATATTCTACAATTTAAAAAAACCATCTCAAATTTATATATAAAAAGTGGAACTCAATAATTGTGTGATTTTCAATAAATTTCAAACAGTGATGAAAAACGTGTTAAAATATATTTTGTTAACCTTTCTTAACCTTCCTTTTGCTTATCCATAATCTATACTAACTAGTAAAATTTATACCAACAACTTTTTTATATACATTTTTATTGTCTTTCCCCTTCTAAATACAACCACCTTTATTGACTTTATGATGGGTGAAAAATATTTACAATAAGTTTTAGTTATCTTAGTAAAAAATTACAAGTAACCCTATTACATCATTATAATATTACCAAAATTAATATATATATATATATATATATATATATATATATATATATATATATATATATATATATATATATATATATAAATGTGTTATATTTAG
>Ga0214545_1013516_pt1 | contig 10068 bp, 5 predicted proteins | sample CNSS4metaG_FD_160064 | JGI IMG/M metagenome (GOLD analysis project Ga0214545, IMG submission 160064) | Root nodule microbial communities from cowpea collected in UCLA plant growth center, Los Angeles, California, USA - CNSS4 | ecosystem: Host-associated > Plants > Roots > Nodule | place: USA...
TTTCTAGAAGCTAGGGTTAGGTTTTTGTAGAGACATCCTTAGGTATCTTTTATTTGCTTAGAGGCCCCTAAACTCTTCTATATAAGGGGTGCTCCTAGACATGTAAAAGGGTTGAACATTTTGAAGTTAAAACACTCTTGTGTCTCAACCATTTGTGAGAGTTTCCTCCCTTGGGAGTGAATACTTTTAAGCCTTATCTTGCATAGCAAGTGGCGGCACACATCCACTCATCTTCAAGGATGCCATGACTTCTAGCCTAGCCTTGTAGTGGCGTGCTTCTCACATTTTTACCATTTCTTTCCTTTCCATTTTATGTTTTCTTCTTCTTTTAATTGTTCATGGTTTTCTATGGTTTATGTGCTTTCCATTTCCTTTTTTTTTTGAATCAACCCATCATCTTCTTCTATTGAGCTTTGTGAAAGGAACCTTCACATCTAGATAGCTTGCTATCTTAATGTCCAGTGGGGATTTCACTTAGCTTTCTTAATCAACTCACACCATATTCAATAATCTTAAAAAGGAACAAGATAATCCTTCATCACATTCTATTCTTGGGGCAAGTTCAATTTGTTTTCATGATGCATGAGGTTTTTTGTTTTCAATCTTTTCCATAGTCTGGAGTTGTTGGGTTCTAGGAGGAAGAACCACGACCTGCATGGAAACCTTCTATCCTTTTCATGTGTGTGTACTGCCATAACTACGTAATCTTGTTCCATCCCTACAGGCGAGTGTCTTTTCTTTGGCTAAATATCACATTTTCCATCAATGCATTTAAGGGTTTGAAATTTTGTAATTGTAACGTGAAGTTAGCATGGGATTTGGGTTCTTAATTACATTGGTTTATTTTCTCTTTCTTTTCTTTCTTCTTTTAGTTTTTTTCTTTCTGTTGAAGGCTTGGTGAGGTTCGTGTTTTCGTTTTATTGGGTTGCAACATTAGGAATATGGCTCTGGTTTTGAGTGCAGATTATACATGAATTAATGGTGTAGGCTTTGTTAATGTCAAATAACATAAGGTGGTGAATGCTTTGATGGGACTTTTCACATAATTTTCTTTAGCCATCATGATGTTGGATTCTCTTGGATTGAAAAGCAAAGTTGATACTTTAAGCCTTAGGGTTGGTGGTAAGTTCTCACGTGTAGAAGCATGTGGGGGTAGCTTATCTCCTTCAATCTCTCTTCTTTTAACACTTTAGGATTAAAATTAAGTCTTTGACTTTCTTGTTGTACCATGAACCACACATGATATTACTTTTCTCTTTCCTTGGGTTGTAGGTGCATACCATGCAAATGCATAATATAGTATAATTTAGTGTTTAGTGCTTTGTCTTAGTTTGATGGGATGGGAATTGTTCCCCATTTATCACGCTGCAACAATGCTAGCCTAGGAATAACTTGTGTCAATTTGTTGTTTCTTTATTACCACATGTTAATTGATTGGTGCATTTGGTGTTTTGATGAGTGAAAACCATGGCCCACAAGAGGATTTACTAATTCTCTTTCTTTCTTTCTGTGTGTAGTACTTTCACGTGTTTACATGGCCTAACTTAGGGTTTAAGTTTGTTTTTAGCTTGGATGGTTATTGTATGGTGGGCCCGAGGTGAGAAATTTCTCACAATTTTCACGTTGCCATGGTTTACATATGATTTTTTTTCATTTCGTTCAAGTTGGTGGTGTTTCTTTCATAACTTGTAAAATAGTGTTTTACGTCATAGAGACATCACAAATTCATGGGCACTGCAATTTTATTCTTTTGGTTGGCCATGTATTTTAAGGAGTTAAACTTTGTGAGTTATATAACCATAGTTGCAATATCAATGTTTTATCTTTTACTTAGTTATATTTTAGTTGCATGGTTATGGAATTAAAATGGTGGCTTGGTACTTTAGCTGTTTGTTGTTTCTACTGGTTTGGAAATCATTAGTAGAGTTTGTTGCTTGAATGTATTGTTTGGTAAATTGATGGGTTTTTGCCATGAAACTTTATTTCCCATGCATGATGTGATTGTGTGTATTTTGTTGGCAATATGTAATTTTCATGTGTTGCATGTTGAGAGTGTTTTGCCTTACTTGAAGAGTTTTGCTGGAATTAAATGTTGTGTGAGGTTTTCCGTACCTGAAGACCCAGTTATGACTCTTTCGCTTGTGTGAAGAAGTGGAAATGGGTCCTCTTCGCCTGTGTGAAGCAATGGTAGAGGATTGATCTGAGTGTTGTACTATCTCGCCTGTGCGAAGCAGTGGGAAGAGGAATGATGTTTCTCCTTATTTCGGCTCGTTGCCAATATAGTGCCCGGTGTGCGATGCATCAACGTTTTTACTCATAATTCCTTGTGAAATAAGGGAGACAATCTGGCTGCGATAGCGGGACACATTGAACCATTTATTTCTAGGAAACTTGATGTTGTTGTGGGGTAAAAGGCCGCGAAAAACCAAAGCTTGTTATGATTGTTATGTTTAAAGATTTTAGATGAATGCGATAGTCTGTTGGTTTGATATGATTGTTTGGATGTTGGGGGTTGTGTCTTCAAAATAAATTTTGATTGTGATCTTAATGCTTAAGTGTTACTTGAATGAGATGTTGAGTATTATTTGTCGTGTTTTATTTACAAAATTATTTTATATATCATTGTTTATGTGTTTGTTGTATGTGCGGTGATTGTATAACGTGTGTGTTATACAGGAGTAGATGATATTGGAGATAATTTTGGCATGGAGTAAATTGACGAGGGGCTGAGATGAACTCAGGAGTTCTTATAATTTTTTTAGTTATTTTAAATTAGATACTAAAGACTATGTAATTTTTTTTTATTCGCAAATATTATTGGAAGCTTTTTTTGACAAACTAACATTTTGAACTAATAATGTAAATCAAATTAAAAGTTTTTTATTAGTACATTTTCAATGATAATCCTTTTTCGGCAAACGTGTTCACTTTCTAACTTTCCATGACATCAAAAAATTGGGGTGTTACATTTTGGTATCAAAGCCAGGTTTTTGAAAAAAAACTTTGGGATTATGGGGAGTGTGCTAGTCTGGTTGATGTTGTGTGACTCTAAGTGGTGTTATTGATTGTATTTAATCGTTGTTGTAGTGTTATATGGAAGATAAAGGTGATAGTTTGTTTTGGTTTGGAGTATTGTTTGGAACTTTACGGTTGTTAACTGAAGAAGAAAATGAGTTCATGGTCGATTATTTTATTTGGATTACAAGTGCAAAATTTTCTTTATTATAAGGAATTTGGAAGTTGTGAAATTTTTGGGTTGGATGATCTCTTGGGGTAAAAATAATTTTGGGTGTCTTAAGGTTTTGTAATCCAAGTATTACATTGATTTGTTGTTAGGTAAGTTTGGTTGCATATTTTGGATGTTTGGACATGATGTAGTTGTATGATGAGTTGAGGTATGTTGATCATGGGAGGAGATATTGCATGCATGTGTATACATACATGATAATTTATTTGGTGATATTTACCTGGTATGAAAGGTATGATTGGTGATGCATGCTTGGGTGAGATGTTATGTTTAGTGAATGTTATGGTGATGAAGCATGTTATACTTGATTATGGATGTGTATAATATAAATTCTCTCATATCTGTAAAACCAAGTTGCACTTTTACTCATAGGACTTTGATGAGTCGGATAAAAGGGCCAAGTTACACTTTTACCCATAGGACTTTGTTGAGTCGGGTAAAAGGGATTTTGTTCCACTATAAGACTTTGTCTTAAGCTTAGTAATAATGCTCTTATCGGGCTTTGGTGAGTAGGTAAGGTTGTTGCTTGTAAGTCTTAGGAAAAGCAGGTGGGAAGTTCTCTCCAAGAGGCGTTGTTGCGCAAGGGAAGAAGTTCTTTCCAAGAGGCATTTGTGCGTAAGAAAGGAAATTGGTTGTGTATGAAAGAATGTTATACTATATGATGTTATTTGATGGATGAATTAAGTATTATGTTATGATTATGAGTTATGATATACATGTGTGTACGTATGTGATGGGACAATATGAATTCTCTAATAACTGTAAAGCCATGATGGTTCTTTAACCTAGAGGGCTTTGGTGAGTCTGGCTTTGGTGAGTCTGGGTAAAAGGATTTCTTTCGATCATAAGTCTTTGACATGAGCTTAGCATGAGTGCTTTTACTGGGTTTTGGTGAATAGGTAAGGGTTGTTGCTTATAAGTCTTAGGGAAAAGCAGGGGAAAGACCCTTTCCAAGAGACGTTGCGCGTGAAAGGTAGAGTGGTTGGTTATGAGAGAATGACATACCGTTGGATGTTACTTGGTGGTAATATGTTGATGAGTGCATTTATTGGTTTTGGGAACAAGTTTTTGGTGGTTATCTTTGTGGAGTTATGCATATGTTGGGACCAGATGAGGTGAGTTTTATGTGGGTAATATAATGTTGTATGATATCACAATATAATTATTTTTATATGATATTGTGTGTTAAATGTATGAATAACTTTATGTTGTTATATAATTATGTGGTGGTTGTTTTGTTTGGATAAATCTAAAGAATAATATGATTTTTTTTGTTTTTTTATTATTTATTTTGTTGGTTGGCAGTTTATCATTTTATTTAAAAATATTGTAAAAATATATAAGGTCTAAAGCTATGTGTGGAAAGAAAAGAAAGGTTGTATGTTAGATTATTTTATGAATAATATTTTACCTACTTTAATTCATGGATGATTTTTGTCTTTTTAGAATATTATTTTAAGAAATACGAGGTCCTTAGTTTATATTGATAGTGAATGTTTTATCTGTGCATCTTTATTTGGTGTGAGACTTTTATTAATTTTTTTACCTTTTTTTTGTTTTTATTTCTTTGGTTTTATTTTCTTTTTATTCCACCTTATATTTATTTAGTTTTACTTTTACCTTTATCTTTTGTATTTATTTTATTTTTCTCTTTTTTTCATTTGATTTGATTTGATTTTTATTTTTAATTATTTTTATTTATTTATTATTTCTCAAACGGTTTTTTTTGAAAAGGAAAAAAAAAAGAAAAGCAAAAGAAAAAGAAAGTAAGAGATTTTTTTTCCTAGAAGCACTCTTTCCTATTTTATTTACCAGAATACCATATATTGTATATAAATATTACATTCATAGCATGTTTTTTAGTTTTAGGTGGGAATACGGGTCCCCGAGAACCGAATTTCAGCCTTTGTTTTGCCTTTTTTTTTATTTCTCAATCAGAATTTGATCTCCGGATACCCGAATTTTGAATTTTTTTAATAAAATAAATATAAGAGTTAATTTTTTTTTCTTTTTTGTAAAAAATGTTGCATTAAAGGTTAAATTTATTTTTAAAAAAATAAATTTAACCTCTAATGCAACAATTTTTACAAAAAAAATAAAATTAAATCTTATATTTATTTTAATAAAAAATTCAAAAATTTTAATTCTAATTTATTTATATAAAAAACGAAAAAAAAACCCAGTTCTAAACTCGGGTCCTAAGACCGAATTTTGAGTGGAGAATGAAAAAAAAAAAGGCAAAACGAAGGCTGGAATTCGATCCCGGGACCCAAATTCCCACCTAAAACCAAAAAGCGTGCTATGAATGTAATATTTATATATAGTATGCTATTTAGGTAAATAAAATAGGAAAGAGGGTTTTTGGGGAAAAGAAATCACTTAAAGAGAATAGCTTTTTCCTTATTTGGAGATGGTGTCTAAGCACCACTCTTAACAGAGTTGCTACAATTGCTGATTGTTACACAAAAATAAAAAAAGGGTGTATGTTTGGAGTGATTGAAAACGGGAAAAGTGACCCAATTACAGCGACAAAAAATGGCAAGAAGAAACCGCCATTTCTCCTTCACAAGTCTGCATTGGAGTCATAAAGGTAATTCGATTTTAATCCTTGGGATAATTCATGACCAACCTCACAGAGTACATACAACAAGACCGACGATTTTTTCCCCATCAGAACTGTTTCCCGTTTTATTTACCTCAATAACACATTGTACACAAATATTATAGCATTGTTTTTGGTTTTAGGTAGGAATTCGGTCCTTGGGACCCGAATTCTAGCCTATGTTTTTGTGTTTTTATTTTTTGTTAAATTACTCTTTTGGTCTTTCTATTTGTCAAGAAATTTCAGTTTGGTCCTCAAGTTTTTCGTTGTCTCAATTTAGTCCTCATTTTCTTAAAAATGATTCAATTTGTTCCTCACCGTTAGTTTGACCAGATGGTGTTAAAGTCAACGTCACGTGTCAATTTTTAATTTTTTTTTATTTTTTTGTAATTTTTCTTTGAATTTTTTTAAATTTTTTACACGTGTCACTTCATAGTTGTGCCATGTGTCAAAGTGACTCAATTTGGTCCCTATATTTGTTTTTAGTTTCAATTTAGTCCCAATTTTTGTGTAAATGAAGTCATATTGTCCTTCCTTAAATTGACACTAAATTTACTTTTTTATAAATTTTATGGTGATATTCTTACTAAAATTAACGTTTTTATTAAATATTCTATAAATATTTTAAATTAACTTTAAATTCTATACAAAACATTAGAGTTTGGTTTTGTTTTGAAGTTGAAATTTAGTTCAACTTATGTGTGACAAGTTATTTGATTTTTAATCTTCACTAAGTTTGTATAATATGATACACTTGATGCCTTTATATATGATAACAAAATTGTTAATTTTTAAAATTATGTTTGGGGTTTAACTTTGTTTAATAATAAAACTAAAAAAAACATTTAAAAATATTTCTACAAATATTTAATAAAAACGTCAATTTTATTAAGAATATAATCATAAGTTGTATACAAAGATTAAATTGAGTGTCAATCTAAGGAGGGACAATATTGCTTCATTTTTACAAAAATTGGGACGAAATTGAAACTAAAAACAAATATAGGGACCAAATTCAGTCATTTTGACATGTGACACAACTGTGAAGTGACAAGTGTAAAAAAAAAATAAAAAAAAAAACAGAAATTGACACGTGACGTTGACTTTAACACCGTCCGGTGAGGACCAAATTGAGTCATTTATAAGAAAATGAGGACCAAATTGAGACAACGAAAAACTTGAGCACCAAACTGAAATTTCATGACAAATAGAGGCACCAAAAGAGTAATTTAACCTTTTTTTTCAATCCCAAGTCAGAATTCAGTCCCGAGGGACCCGAATTTTGTACTTGGTATTTTTTTTCATTTTTTATATAAATAAATTAGAATTTAGATTTTTGAATTTTTTTTAATAAAATAGATATAAGAGTTAATTTTATTTCTTTTTATAAAAAATATTGCATTAGAGGTTAAAATTATTTAAAAAAAATAGATTTAGTATTGTGCTTTTAGTTATTTTAGGTATTATTTGAAAAAATATATTATTTTTTTTCTTTTTGAATTTGTTGAAAATATAAAAGTCAATTTAATTTAATTTTTTTACTTTGTTGATTAATTTTGTTTTTATAATAGTGATTTTGGAAGAAAAAAAATTATGAATTATAATAGAGGTAACTAAATATATAAAATTAAAATATTTATTTTTTCACACAAATAAATAAAGTAAAATGTATTGTTAGAATTTATAGTAGGAATTAAGTGTAAATATAAAGTTAGAATTTATATTTTTTCAATATCCTAATAAATAAATGACTAAAAAGTTGGTTGAAATTAATTATTTTTCTTGTTTTCTTGTAACTTGAAATTTTGTTTTAGTAATATTTGTGTATTTTAATTTAAATTTATAAAGTATAATTCAACAAAAAAATATATTTATTTAATGAAAGACATTACAAGTACCATAATTGACATAAATAAAAATAAAATCTATTTCTCTATTGCTTGGATGAACAATTCAATATATTGCCAAGTGTTAGGGTGTGTCACAGACGGGTCCAAATGTTGAACTTCTTTCCACCGGTTGATCATTTGTGCAACATTAGTATCTGTTTTGATTTGAGCTATGTCATGGATAAGTTTGTCGTTGATTATCTTCATGGGATGAAGGTAGATAATATAAGTTATTACGAAACGAGTCCCACAATGTGTTTTCTGCATTATTTTTTGTAGAAGGTCATGAAAGGTGAAACTGGGGGGGATTGACATCGTAACGGTAGTGTTGGATCTAAAGTATAGCCTGTAACCATATAGCTATTTGTGATGCTTGCTCGTCTTAGAGGTCCTCCATAATATAACTTTGCTGGTGAACACGGAATAAGGTTATGAATGTGGAAGAGGATGAGGGAGTTGGTTATAGAAGAGTAAGTATTTCGTCAGCAGACCTTATAAACGTAACAAACAATTCAATTATTGTGTTAATGGGTAGATGAGACTTACAACGAATGATTTCGACAACGTCATCATCTGTTGAGATTTGAATAACATCATACATAATGGCTCCTTTTTCTTTCAATGTGGGTCTTCTGAAGTACAACTTATTGATGGATGTCGTGCTTGGAACCCCTACAATTGAGCATACTTTTCAGGTCAAAATGTTGAATGTGCAATTCTCTGATATGCGAAAGAGTTTTGGACTTTCACATTGGAACTTCACACCATCTTCACATTGCATCATTTGGCCATTGAAAAACAAGGCTACAAGATAGAAATTTGAATAGTTCTCTTGGGTGTTGATGCCAAAGTGTTCCATGTCAAAGAATTGGTTGTGTTGATATTTTGATAGTGGTTTGAGTTGGTAGTTGGTTGGTTTGTTATGCAATAGCAGAGTACACTAAGTTGTTTTTGAAGTTTATGTATTTATAAGGCAAGTAGTTGTGGGTCTTGCTATGGAGTTTTATAAGGTTTACATAACCTGGTATTCCAATAAATTGCACACATCTTATCATAGTGTCAGGTTGCATGTGATACCATTAATGAATTCACTGTATATGACCATGTGTTGAAATATCCGTCAGCTTTTGAAGTGGTCAAATTATGTATCTTTATTCGCACATTATCCGAATAGCATTGACAAGTCTTGGCACATTATGACAAGGGTAATATAATAAATCAGCCTTGGCAACTCCCAATAAAGTTGACAAATGTTGTTATAATTAGAAGGTGCAAGTGAGACCAATTATTTGAAATATGCGTCAGCTTTTGCAGTGATCAAAGTAAATTTCTGAATTAGCACGTTATCCCAATTGAAGTATCTACCACCTTTTAGAGGAGTAATATAATATATCAGCTTTGGCACCTCCCAATAAAGTTGACAAGTCTTGTCATAATTAGAAGGTGCAAGTGAGGCCAATTATTTGAAATATGCGTCAGCTTTTACAATGGTGAGAGTAAATTTTTGATTTGGCACGTTATCCCAATTGAAGTAACTGCCACCTTTTAAAGGAGTAATATAGTATATCAGCTTTGGCACCTCCCAATAAAGTTGAGAAGTCTTGTCATAATTAGAAGGTGCAAGTGAGGCCATTTATTTCAAAGATGCGTAAGCTTTTATAGTGGTGAGAGTAAATATCTTTCTTGCCACGCTATCCAAGTGAAGGTAGTCAGTTCTATTTAAGGTTGTGGTTCCTTAGTTTGAAAGTTGTGGAGTGCTCTAGTATAATAAGTAAAAATTGTTTTATTTGAGGAGTTGAATGATGATGCTTCTACATATGGATTGTGGACGTAGTAAACTGAGTCTTTTTTAGGCTGATGTAGACCTTCAAAGAAATCTGGACTTTGGGGATATGTACGCAACCACGGTTGTGCAGTAGATGGTGTTTCAACATAAGTTGCAAACATACTTTGTATGCCTAGTTCTAAGTTTGATGAAATTGAATTCCTTGTTCCCTCCATACCTCGTGGTGGAGGTGGAGTGTTTAAGTCATGCCTAGTTTGTCGTGGTCGAGAGACATTTGCCGATATCGATGCACGATGCATTCTAGGATCATTTAACATTTGTGGAACTAACAAATATAAACATGAGTTTGAAATGTACCATGATATGTACTCCATTCACTACAAAAAAAATCAGTTAATAGAGGAGGTTATTTAGCATAGGTTTGTTGGACCTCCACGAATAAATTTAATTAAGGGAGGTTTTTCTAACTTTCATTAAGTTTTAAAGGTTTATTCTGAAAACATTTTAGACTTATTTCAAAATCTCTAAAATACTTTTTTATTTC
>Ga0214545_1013517_pt1 | contig 10068 bp, 6 predicted proteins | sample CNSS4metaG_FD_160064 | JGI IMG/M metagenome (GOLD analysis project Ga0214545, IMG submission 160064) | Root nodule microbial communities from cowpea collected in UCLA plant growth center, Los Angeles, California, USA - CNSS4 | ecosystem: Host-associated > Plants > Roots > Nodule | place: USA...
TATAACTTGACAATCAAATTAATTAAACATTCAAATAATTCAAATATAATTAAGCAACATTCTAGCATTTAAAAATATGAAATTGTGAACAAATATAATTGGAGTAGTAAATAATTAAAAAAAAAATTAAAAGAAAATTTAAAAAAAATAAAAAAAAAATTGTAAAAAAATGTTGGTGGGTTAAGTGGGCCAACCCACCTTCAACCCGGCTCGAACCCGTTTAACCCGTGGGTTAAGTGAGCCGGGTTGAGTTCAACCCACTTTTGAAAAAGTTGAATTTTTCTCAACCCAACCCGGCTCGAACCCGTGGTGAGCCGGGTTGGCTCACGGGTTGAAACCCATTTTGACATCTCTAATCACAGCAACCAATGACACTCCTTCAGTGCTGGTAGTGTTTGTTTGTATGGGATACTATGGGATACGTTTCTTTGATTTGGGTTGGTTAATGGTACTCAATAAGTTCCGAGTAAAAGACTGAGCGGGTATAATGGAAGTTCCTTTCCAAGAGGCTTTGTCTAGCTTATATCATCTCTCTAATATCTACACAACTCACTGATGACAATTAAAAGTTAAAGAAGTTCGGCCCTTCAAGTTACTACTTATCCCCATCAGTTAATGAACTATAAGAGTATTTCAACTCCCTTTGTTTCTAAACATTCATCCAGTTTCTCACTATTCTAAATACCTAATTTTTCTTCATCACAAACACATTAGGGGAGAAGCTCTTTCCAAGGTAAATTAATTTATTCGGTGGTTGAAAAGATTACTAAATAAAAATTGCATTTTTTTTCAGATTGATATAATGATACGCCTAGCATTCTTCCTTGACCAAAATCGGTTCATATATGACAATATGATAACACATCACAAGATTAACTGATTGTTTTATCAGTCAATATTATATCTTTGGTTTTTCCAATATAATTACGTTTTTCCTTATCTTTTGTAAAACAGATTATTGTTCAATCAATATAGCTCTCTCTTCTCTTTTCTCTGCTTCTTCCTTTCTTACAGAGTATCTATCAGAAAACAGAAGGTAAGCTTACTAAACTTCCAGTCCCCGGGTCTTGTATGTAAGGGGATAGAAAGAGTTCACCACAATGTTATAAGAACAAGAAAAGGCATACAAACCAAATGCAGCAAGACAGCAACTCACCCGCAATAAGGCTTCTAAAATAGCAATAATAAAGGAAAAGATATTCAGAAAGCATAATACTTAATCTTACAAAACCGGATCCACTTGTATCCTTCTAATTTGATCATATAACTATTCAATGTGAGATATCCAACACCCTAATATAGATCTGTTTGGCCATATTACTAATGGACGCGGTACTCCTAAATCACATTTACCAAATACACAAGATTTGAAAAGCACAAAAATCTAACTCCTAATACGGAGTCTATATTATCATTGGAAATTCAAAATCGCACATACGAAAACAAAACCAACGAACACAACAAAGAATAAACCTTTAACCACGTCAAAACCTAAAACTCCCAAAGCTACATCAAAACACGTACATCCAATTCAAAATTCACACTACATCAAATTATTTAGCAACGAAGGACTCTAGAACTTTCTGCCGCAGTCAAATCAATAACCGATAACAATAACAATAAAAAACATGAACTAAATATAAATAAAAGTAAAGGAAATTTGAGAGACAGACCAGAGACAAAGAGATTGGTGTTGGGCTCCGCCGTGGGCCGTGCGGGAGTGGGGACAGCGCCCGCAGGCGGCGTAGGAACGAAAGGGAAAGTAGAAGAAGCAGAGTTTGAGCAGAAAAAGCGTCGCAAAACGCGTGGCGCCGCCACTGCTGCCCTCGTCGCCATGGCCGCGGGTTTAAGCTTAAAAGTAAAACCCTGGTGAGAGATAGAGAGAGAACGTAGTGTGAGTAGGGTGGAGCCAAGGCTTTTATTTATAAGAAAAATAGTTATGATGGAATTGCTATCTGCACTCCCGTATTTTCACTTCGTTGAGACTTTAAAATTGAATTTCTACTATTTAATATTTTGTATGACGTTGTTAATGCAAACTAATTTTTATATTTATCAATGAATGTTAATAATAAGAACAACTTCACGAGTAACAGTGACTCAGACTTTTATTTATATTTATAGAAAAATAGGTATGAGGGAATTGCTGTGTGCACTCCGTATTCTTCTACTCCGTCGAGGCTTTAATTAATTATTTTGATATATTGATCATTCAAAAAACTTGTATTATATTTTGTAATTTAATTTCTACTATTTAATATTTTCTATGGCGTGGTTAATGTAAACTAATTTTTGTTGTTTTCGATTAACTTAATAAGAACAAATTCATGAGTAGTGGTGACTCAGCAAATTTTTCGATATTTCTTCGTCATGATGTAGAAGTTACTAATAAGTATGCAACCTCATTGTATTATTCCAGACGTTTAAATGTTATTAATATCTTTATATTAATCATAATACTATTTTCATATTAATAATAAAATTTTATTTTTTAACACATGAAAATAAGTAAGATGAAAAATAAAATTATAGTCACATGAAAACACAAACATTAAAATGGTAAAGACTAAATTGAAAAATGATTAAATATGTTTTATGTTTTTATACTATTTTAAAAAATTGTTTTGTTCCAAAATTATGTTATATACATAATTCGTCCTTATAATTTATAAAAGTCACACAAAACATCCACCTCAAGCAAAGGACATGTGAAGGTTCAATGTGAAATTTTGTTTATCATATGATAAAGAACACATATTATGAAGAAATATTTTACATGACTTTCGTACCATGCTAGGACAAAATAATATATAAGTTAGTTTAATGATGAAATACAAGTTTCTAAAATAATTTGAGAAAAAAATATATTTAACCCATTATAAATTTTAAAAATTTAATATATCAAAAAAAATTAATAAAAACTCAATTAAAAATACGTATATTTATCACTTACTAAAAACTAATTAAGTTTTAGTATTTATCTCATAAGTCTTAGTATTATTTCCATAAACACCCTAGTAGAAAGTAAACTCCTTTCTTCACTTCCATATGTAACTTCAACGTTTTTCTTATCTGTCTCTGGTGTGTTGTTATAGATTTCATTCAACATTTTTTCTTAACTGTCTTTGGTGTATTGTTATAGATTTCATTGTCATGTTTGAAAATCAACCACATGAAATACACTATGGAAGCATTTCCAATTTTCTCAACTAAAAATCAACCATAGACAAAAAGACAAGGACATAAATATTCAATTACTTCACCATTTAATGGATCATAACGTGTGAAAAGTGTAATTATGATCCTTAACTCACATAATTATATAATATTTTATGGTAGGAGTGAGGATTCCAAAAGGAAGAAGATGAAACGTATATAAGAGACGTGATAATTGTGGAGAGGAATGGGAGTGTATTAGGAAAACAGGGAAGTGTATATAGTACAAATGAAATTGGTTTTGGTTCTAAGTTTAGCATTTATAGACCTTTGGATGGGAATTTCTTTCTGCATCCCATGTTTTTCTCGTGCACCCCATACTTTTTAATTACCAATTGTGCCACTGTTATATTTTTGAATTGATTCCAAATTGTACAATACATAATCCAAATTTATATTTTAAATTATACAATTTGTGATGCAAATTTGGAAAATAATTTAGAATACAAATTTGCATTCCATATTGAATAATCCAAAATTAAAATTTGGAAGATAATCTGAAATACAAATTACATTTCAGATTGTACAATTCGTAATATAAATTTATATTCTTGATGGTACAATCCGTAATACAAATTTGGAAGACAATTCGAAATAGAAATTACATTCTAGATTGTACAATTTGTAATGAAATTTTTTTAAGACAATCTGAAATGGAAAATACATTCCAAATTATTGTATATTCTGGGGTGTAAAATTACATTCCAGATAATACAATCCATATTGTAAATTTACAAGACCATCTAGTATGCAAAATATATCCTGGATTGTAAAATCCGTAATGCAGATTTACGTTCTAGAGTGTACAATCTATAATGCAAATTTGCATTTCGAATTGTATAGTTCGTAATGCAAATTTGAAAAACAACATGGTGGTAAAACTTTTTAATAAAGGGTAAGTAAGTCAGTTTACTAATACTACAAGATTAGTGGAAGAAAACATAAGGTGCTCAAGAAATTCTCTTTTGTTTAAACTTGTGCACTTTAACCTAGTTTTATTTTATTTTTTTCAAGAAAGAACTTTTTTTCTAAATATAAAACAATTTAAAATTCTAAAAATTAATTTTTTGGAAGAATTAAACAATTCACATTTAGAAAACTCAGAAGTGTTAAAAAATTAACATTTCAAAAAGTATATTGTTAAAAGGTTTATTATTTTACAAAGACTTTTAATAAAAGGGTTAAAACAAGTTTGTTATTTTGAAAAAGGTTAAATATGTTTTTATTTCTTAACTTTCGGTGAGTATTGAAATTACTCCCTCTTCGAAACTTTAGACTAATTTAGTCTCCCATATTTAGAAATACATGAATTTAGTCCTTTTAACAAAATTTTGTTAAGTACTAATTTGTTAGAAATTACTTTCATGTTCGTTGGGAGACAAATTTGGGTTACTTTACCCTATCTATTTTGTTGGCTACTTTCTTAGCAATACTGAAGTTGTTATAGATAAGTAATATTAATTTGATCGTGTTAACGACAACATTATAACCTAGTCTATCTTACCTTGAGTGAAGAACTTACCTTCAACAAAATCGACGGGAACGATTTGGGTCGACGCCATGAATTAGAAATCGGTTGGGGAACAAAAAAATTTAGGGAATGACTAGGGAACATATGAAAATAGAAGTGGACGACGATTTTGGAGTGAATGAATCAAAGTGGTTCGTCTTCGGAGTAAAGTGAATTTCGAATGTGTTGGGAGGTGAATTTGTAGAAGGGGTTCCGAAGTGAAGTGAATGTGCTGGGAAGAGTGATTTTGGAAAATGGAGGGAGTCTATGCTCACAAAAAAGGAAAAAGGAAGACCAAAATAAAAATCAAGAAAATATTTCAAAATTAAAAAAAATTATTAAAATTGAAATTTCTAAATGACATGTTTTTCAATACTAGTGTGTCGTTTAAAAATGTCGTATTTTGTATGTAATGCATAACAGTTCTAAAAACGTATTATACTATAAAAAGCGACTTTATGATGGCATACCCTCTAGCCATGGCCAAATATGCTCAATAAGAGTTGGAATCATCTATAGAAGGTGGGTCATGTAACATCCTAGTCGGATATTATAGAACATAATTTCCCTAAACGCGGGAAAAAAAACTAACTTTATTATAAGCGCCAAAATGTCGAAAACATAAATTAAACTCAAAATTTTACATCTCCAAATCCATAATTTATTGGAGTTACAAAAATAGTAGAAATAAATTATAGAAATGAAATCCCCAAGCTGCCCCGCTTCGACGCCAAGTCTCACCAACACTTCTTGCAACATCATCTGCTCCCATGTAACGAGTTACATGATCATCCACAAACATACACATATAGGGTGAGCTAAAAACAATAGAAATGTATTACCATATACAATAAAATAACAATTTAACACCCCTAACACTTCTAATAACCCCAAACCTTTGACCCAAGTTTTCACCTCTTCCTTTGGACGCCTCTTGATTCTACACTCTTTTATGATTACTTTAGTTGATACTTGCTACCACGAGTGTCTACTCGCCCCTCCGACTATAGGCCACCACCTGTAGTCTACACGTGGAATGATCTTGTTATGGACTACAATGCGCAACACCAAATGGAGTTCCCCAATATGACTGGCAGTCCATATTTGTCCCAACACTACCAAACTCATCGGATAATACTTGTAAGACCCGAGAAAATTAAATAATTAAATAAATAATTATTTAATAAATGGTGGTAGTAAAAGCCTTTATGGCATTTAATGTTAATTGTTGTGACGTGGAAAAGTACTAATTCATGTGATTGAGAGTACTTTGATTGTGTGAAAGGACTTGGGTTCGAGTCTTATGTATGTCATGTATGTGTTATTTGATTTATTATTAATTTTAATAATATGCATGATTATGTTGGGTGATAACATAATTATAAAATTAGAGGAATTAACACAAACATGACTTGGTTGAATTAGTTGTGCCTTAACCTTGGAATTCCAAGGGTGTGTGTTCAAATCCTGCTTAGAATGAAATTGATCTCTTTATTTTTGCTATTATAATAGTGGTCTGAATGTGAAAGGGTGGGAAAACCCTAGGGGCAATGGGCAACCAAGGGAGTTGGGAAAAACAACCCATAATGGTCCTTAAAATGCATTTAGAGACACTTAAAAATCAAAATTTCGTTTTTACCATTTACCATAATTAAATAACCATATAAAAAGGGAAATTTGGCTAATTATGAGGGTTTTGTGAAGTATGAAACCTAGAGTGAAAGGGGAGCACGAGTTTTGGGTGAAAAGGGGAGTAAGAGAGAATCAAGAAATCTAAGTTTTGAAGAGCAAAGGGGAGTTATTGGGGGTATTGCAAAGCTAAGGTTAGAAGACCCAATTGGAGCGAGAAATTCCAGGTTAGGGGAGCTCTTTTTCATATCTATATGTATTTTGGTGACAATCTTGTGCATTCTGTGTTAGGCATGAATAAATTGTATAATTGCCATGAGATTTTCGTAGTCAATATGATGTGAAATTGGGGTTTTTATGGTTTTGATGTTGTATGGGTAATCCTTTATGCGAATATATGCAAATAATGAGGTTTGCTATATTGTATGTGAGATTATGGTTAAAATTCGAATTTAAGGGTCAAGTTGGAGTCTGAATCAGGTTCCTAATGCTGGTGTTATGTGATGAATTGTTTAGGTAATGTTGAATGTGATTTTGGGCATTGTTTATGTGTTTGGGTGTGCGTAAACAGGGAACCTATCTGCTAATTTCGCTCAAGCGAGCCAGGCTCGCTCAAGCGAGCCAGGCTCGCTCAGGCGAGAGTTGTAAAGTGGTGACCCTGATTCTGCTCGAGCCACTCGCTTGGGCGAAGACCTAGGGTTTTGGGCGACATGTTATCTCGCTCAGGCGAGTGTATCTCGCTTAAGCGAGAAATCGAGGGTTGTGAGACTTGGGTTTTGGGCATCTCGCTCAGGCGAGAGGTTCTCGCTTAAGCGAGAACTCGTGATTGTTTTGTGTGATGTTTAACTCGCCACCTAGGCGAGAGTGATGCTCTAGGCGAAGGATAAGCTCGCCCAAGCGAGATAGGCTCGCCTAAGCGAGACTTCGCAAGTGAGCTGTTGTAGCACGCTCGCTCAGGCGGGAAGAATTGGCTTAAGCGAGATAGGCCTGGTCGCTCAAGCTAAGTCTTCTAGCCCAGGCGAGTTTAATGCAGTTTATATGTGTGGTACACATTGAAACGAACGTGGATCAGGAGATGTTGTGCCATGAGCGGGTAGGTTCATGGATGGTGGTTGACATGTGATGGTATGAGAGGGAAGGTTCATACCTAGTTACTCTCATGTGAGGATACGAGCGAGGTAGGTTTGTATGTTCCGTGCTCACATTTGAGAGATGTTGCGTGCGGGGAGGTACGTGGCTGGTGGATCACATGTGTTGGACTACGGGCGGGCAGGTTCGTAGAGCAGGACTACGAACGGGGAGGTTCGTAGAGGCAGGACCACGAGCGAGCAGGTTCGTATGAGCATCATGAATCCTGAGTCCATGGCTACTTATGTTGTGTGTTGTGAAGGTTGAAAGGCCTTAGGGTTAAATGTCTTGGCCAAGGTCTAATTATGATAATATAACTGGGTGTTTATATATTATTTAATTTCATGTGATTTCTTATATTACTGAGCTCACCCTTTCTGTTTATGCTTGGCGATGATCATGTAATTCTTTACACGGGAGCAGTTGATGATACAGGTGATACTACTAATGCATGAGACAGAGAGAGGGGATAGCTTGGGTTGGAGCTAGGAAAATTATTATGTCTTTCTTTTACCTTCTCAGAATATGTTTTTTGGAATTTGTAATAAGTTATTACATTAATATTGGTTTGAATTATGGTACCTCGGTAGTTGGTTTTGAATTTTCTCGCGTTTGGGAATTATGAAAATATAAGTTTACTAAATAAATTAGTTATTTATTTAAAATTAATTAAGTAATTTCCAGTAGGGACGTTACAATACTGAGGAGGGTAATCTTCCAGGACCCATCCGTACGAGCCATGATCTCGCACGCTCCACTAAACTTCCAAAACCACCAGGCTACAACCTTAAGTGGTCACGTATTACCTAGTACGAGCTACAACTCATAAAAGGCCTCCAACAAGTCATCGTCTCAAGACCTCCATCCAAAGTTGTGTAGGATCCTCCATGCAATCCAACTCTACACCCGTAACTGCTTGACGCTTCACACCGTCTCTAGGCGAAAGTTAGTTCTAGACCGCTTGGCAGAAACCACACGCCGCCAGGCGCCATGCACGTCTAGAACTCCTTTATGACAGAAGTCACCTGACAGAACCACCCCTATCATCAGGCACTGTGCGAATTCCAGTGGCCTCGGTTTGGTCGTTGTCATCTGGCAGAAACCTTTGCGTCGCCAAGCGCTGCACATTCCAGACTTTACTGTTTTCCCTTTATCGCCTTGCGGCTCGCCCTACGCCGCCAGGCTCCACACCAATAGCGTCATTGCTACAAGTATTTTGGCATTTTGGACTGGTTTCAAAGAACACCAAGCACTCATCACAAAATTCATTATTTCAACTATAGTTATCCAGTCATAATCATATGACTAAGTAACAATTCAACACATTCATTTACCAAACTTTTCACAGTTAAGATCATGTCTTTACTCAATTATTGATAAAATTCACTATACACGTATTCTTTTACCAAATTAAAAAGACCACACTGCATTTCAACCAACATCACATTTTGCACATAATGATAGTCTCCAAAATAGGCACTAAACAATATCATAGTTGGGGCCAAAAGCTTACTTTCACACACATTTATTGCCAGCCATCACGTAATTATTTAATTATCTTACATGCATATATTTCCTTCCCACACCCTCTACCCAATTAATGAATTTTTGCACAATATTACTAGATAACCCACCCAAAGATACCCAACGCGAAGCAAAATCACAATGCCCACTACATTGACGGGTCGCATGGTGCCAGTTCATGTACCACTGAGCGGTGCGTGCAATTCTAAGAAAAATCCCAGATTTTTCTAGCACTTGCGCGAACTCTAAACCCCGATCATCCATTCAAGCACATGTTTTGGCATATCTTTAGGGTTCACCTAAATTATAGAGTTCATGTTTATTCCATTTAAGATCATTTTCCTAAAAACAACACACCAATCATAGCCAGAGATCATATTTCTTCATCCCCAATCCTAACATAAACCCTAGCCCCCAGTTAGATAAAGACTCATGTCAATTTCATATAAAACATAATTTCATGCCTTCAATCACATTAAAATTCCACACAGTTATACATTTATAGTCAATTTAAGCCTCCCAGACATCACAAGAACCATAAAAAACCATGAACTTGGTAGTCTAGCTCACGTCGCTTGGCGGGAACAAAACCCAGAAAATTAGGTTCAAGCATATGTGTCGCTTGGCGGGTCAGTCTACACCGCTACCTCTCCTATAACTCCTCCAGCTGCTTCTTTAATTTTACACCCTTAGTAGAAACTATCCCATTAAAGACAATTTCTCTTGGTTCTACTTCACACATCAACGTCGTAGTGAACCTCATCTCTCTTATATGGAAATTCTAGCACTGTTATGACTTTGACAAGTGTACCAAGTCGCGCAAGTAGTAACCGGTAAGACCGGGATATCGTTTCCCAAGAGACTCGTGTATACTAAATATTTGCGTAATTAGTGACTAATTTAAACTAATGAATAAATCCATATTTTGAGTTTCAATGTATGAAATTAAACTTTGCATAAATAATTAAAATTGAACTTTGGAAGTTAAAGGCACTTAGTGAATGGAAAAGATTAGAAATGATATGACTTGATATTGCCGGGGTTAGAATTCACCAACTATG
>Ga0214545_1013521_pt1 | contig 10066 bp, 10 predicted proteins | sample CNSS4metaG_FD_160064 | JGI IMG/M metagenome (GOLD analysis project Ga0214545, IMG submission 160064) | Root nodule microbial communities from cowpea collected in UCLA plant growth center, Los Angeles, California, USA - CNSS4 | ecosystem: Host-associated > Plants > Roots > Nodule | place: USA...
TGGGTTGGGGTGTATTGGGCTGCAGACCTAACACAACCGGTTTGAGGGTGGCAGGTGGGATGCCTGGTAAGCCCAAGAGGATCCGGGGGTGTTACAAAAAAGTGCACTTTTTTGTAACATCCCTGGCGTACCACGCCCAGAGCATGTCAGGTTACTACAGCCCGATGCACCCCAACCCCTCACCCTTCTCCGTCCATTCATACTGGGTGGGTTGTTGCCAGTGGGAATCGAACCCCCAACCTGACCTTTAACACCTCTGGCACACCAGCAGATGCTACCAGTTGTGCTGCATATTGCACCTTGTTGAACTCATCCACTACACTAGTTTCACCTTTGCGGACTTGCACACCTCTTTGCCTTAGGCCAGCCACATCCTTTCATGTTTGCCTAGTGATTTCCATCTCCACACCTTTGACACTTGATTTGAGAACACCATTGCTGAACTTGAGGTTGGCATAGAACACCTTCACCAAATCCGGATACACCTTACCTGAAAGCTCAAGGAAAGTCTTCAATTTTTTAGCTTTGAGATGTTGCTCAAGGTTGCCAAAGTTTTCTGCCCTTAGCCATGACATACGAATCACCTTAGGAAGAATGATTTACTTCCTATTGATCTCAATCAAGAAGGTTTGAATTCTGTCTTCATGGCCTTCAAACCATATCTCAAACCTTCCTTGATTCATGGCATTTGGAAAAGATGAAGTAGGGGGAGTGGAGCTTTCATCATCTAAGGGGGCAGCTCGTGATCTTCTAGGCATGGTGAAAAGTAGGTTTGGCTCTTACTAGCAGATGAGAATGCCAATGCATGATTCTTATGCAAGTATTTATAGAATCAGCAGGTTGATTTTCAAAATCAATCAATTAAATCGTGCAGATTTTCTAGTTTCAATGCAGTACAGGAAATCACAACAATTAAATGTGAGGGAAATTTGAATCAGAGATGCAATGATGTGTTTCCCATGCGTTTTATGATCAATCCACTTACAAACAGTTCAGATCTAATGCATGCACATTGGAAATCATGTAATTAAACCACTTTATGGTCAATGCAATCTGAAAAGTTGATTTTAGCTTATATAATAACTGTTACACCTGCTGCTACAGTCCAAAAACAGTCATGTGATGCATACTTTGACTGGGTCAATCAATTAAAATCAATTCAAGCAATTCCACATCAGCATAAGTGATTTTAACACATAAAAATACAGAATTAGTAGACTAAAACTGTACCAGAAAACTGATTTTTGGTGCATTGATAGTTTTAAGTGAAATCTGTGTTAAATTTGCAGTTTTAGCTGACTAAAAATTTTAGATTTCACGAAATTCATACCAGACCAATTGGAATCAAATATATGTACTATTTTGTGAGATTTAACATATTGAAACAGTTCCAGAACACAAATTATGCAGATTTTGACATTTTAAATGAAATCTATGTGTTGAAATTGCAAATTTAGCTGACTGAAATACTGGCAGTTTTTAAATTATGCAGATTTTGGTCATTTTAAGTGCAGCACACACATGATCTAATAAGATTAACAAGCCAAACAGATATCAAAATATATTTTTCATGTCAAGAACACCTAATTCAATTCTAAGCTTATTGAATCTATCACGTGCAAGTGGTTTAGTGAATAAATCCGCCAATTGATTTTCAGTTTTCACAAACATGATTTCAATATCACCTTTTTGAATATGATCTCTTATGAAATGATGCATGATTTCAATGTGTTTAGTTTTGGAATGCTGGATTGGATTCTTAGTTAGGTTGATTGCACTTGTATTATCACAATAAAGAGGTACCTTTTATAGCTTTACACCATAATCCATAAGTTGATGCTTCAACCATATGCTTTGAGCACATGCATGTCCAGCTGCTATGTACTCAACCTCAGTTGTAAAGAGTGCTACACATGCTTGCTTCTTGCTATTCCATGAGATTAGGCTTGATCCAAGTAGATGGCATGTGCCACTTGTGCTTTTCCTATCAAATTTGCACCCTGCATAGTCAGAATCTGAAAAACCAATAAGAGCAATGTTAGATTCATTAGGATACCATAATCCAACATTAGTTGTCCCTTTCAGATACTTGAGAATCTATTTTGCAGCTTTGAAGTGTGATTCCTTTGGATTGGATTGAAACCTAGCACACAAGCAAACACCACATTGTATATCCGGCCTACTAGCAGTTAGATATAGCAAGGAACCAATTAACCCTCTATATTTGGTTGAATCAACTTGGTTTCCAGCCTCATCTGCATCCATAAGGCAGTTTGTAGCAATTGAAGTGGCAGTCTCTTTGCAATCTTCCATTTTAAACTTTTTCAGTAGATCAAAACAGTATTTTGACTGGCTTAAAAATGTTCCATGCTTGAGTTGCTTCACTTGCAGCCATAGGAAGTAGGTTAGCTCATCCATCATAGACATCTCAAATTTTCCCTGCATAGCTGCAACAAACTCTTCACACATGGAGTTATTATTTGATCCAAAGATTATATCATTCACATATACTTGAACAAGTATTACATCACTTGCATGCTTTCTAATGAAAAGTGTTTTATCAACAACACCTCTAGCATATCCTTTAGATAAAAGAAAGTTGCTTAACCTCTCATACCATTGTCGTGGTGCTTGCTTCAAACCATATAAAGCCTTTTTCAATTTGAAAACATGATTAGGATAGAGGTTATCTTCAAAACCAGAAGGTTGTGATACATACACTTCTTCATTTAAAAAACCATTCAAGAATGCACTTTTCACATCCATTTGAGAAAGTTTGAAATTACATATGCATGCATATGCTAACAATAACCTCACAGCTTCTAGTCTAGCCACAGGTGCATATGTTTCATCAAAATCAATGTCTTCCTCTTGATTATAACCTTTAGCAACTAGCCTAGCCTTATTCCTAACTATATTACCATTTTCATCCATTTTATTCCTAAACACCCATTTTCTACCAATCACATTCATTGCATCAATTTTAGGAACAAGAAACCATACATCATTTCTAGTGAATTGATTGAGTTCATCTTGCATAGCAACAACCCAATTACTATCACATAATGCATCATTCACATTCTTAGGTTCAATTTGAGAAACAAATACAACATGTTGAAAGAATGCAAACTTGCGTCTAGTGGATACTCCCTATTCTATGTCACTGATTATGTTGTCCTTTGATAATCCTTTGGGTTCAATCCACTCCTTGGGTAAATTGCTGTATGCAGCTTTTTTAGTCGACTAAATTTCCTTTTCAGTTGACTGATTTCCTGCAGCAGATTCCACTTCTACAGCAGATTTCTTCTTTAGTGTTGTTTCTTCTTCATCTGCAATCTTAGGCACATGATTTATCAAATTATGTTTGAGCCCTTCTACCAGCAGCACATTCTTGATGTTGAAAGAGAATCCATTGCCTATGACTCCATTTCAAAGGATTCTTCCTTTGTTGTTGTCTCCATAGGTTGCAAATCCTTCTTCTTTCAATTCCAACTTTGCAAATTTGGTCTTGTCTCTTGTCATATGCCTTGAGCAGCCACTATCTAGGTACCATAGATCCTTCTTTTCTTGTTTTATGACTTGCAAAACAATATAGTATTACATGGTACCCTTTGATAGTTTGGGTCCAACATGGTTATGCCTTTCTAGATCCTTTTGGGATCCATTTCATACTTTCCTTAGGTACATCATACTTTCTAACATGACAACTCTTAAGAATATGACCTTTCTTCATACAATAGTTGCAGGAAATGAATAGCATAGCATTTGGCTCACTTTTGGAAAAGAAACTAGAGAACTTCTTGGCTTTCTTTTCATGGATAGGTGTATAACCAACTCCGGCCTTTCCAAAAACACAATTTTGAGAGCCAAGAACAGCTTCCAAGTTTTCTTTTCCTCTTGTGAACTTTGCACATGTTTTCAAAAGATATTTCACTTGATTTTTCAAAGTAGTGCAATTTTCACAAGGTTTTATAGCCAGCTGTTTTTCAGAACAATAGACTGAATTACTGTAAATCTTTTCTAAATGTTCGAAATCAGTTTTTAAGTCGACTGTTTCTGATTCTAGTTAGCTAACTCTGTTTTCTAGCCAACTATTTAATCCTTTTAGCCGATTGTTCATGACAACAATTTTGTTTGCCTCACTATGCAACTCTTCAAAGTCATGCAACAATTGATAATAGACATTCTTATCTTTGGATGACAAGGAACTTACTTGGCTTGATGAGGATGATTCATATCCGGCCATGAGGCATAGGTTTGCTTCCTCACTTCCTTCTTGAGATGAAGTACTTGTTGAATCATCATTGTCCTCCCAAGCTATGTAAGCACGTCTTTCCTTGCCCTTTTTCTCCTTTTTCCTATCATCAACCTTCTCCTTCTCTTTGTTAACATTAGGACATTCAATCTTGATATGTCCTTGCTTTCCACAATTATAACATGAGAATTTAGAAGAATTACTTGAATTATTTTTTTTAGAATTGTACCTCCTTTGATTACCTTTGTTGCCTTTCCTCTTGAGATACTTTCCAAACTTCTTGACTAGTAGATTCAAGTTCTCATTGTCATTAGATTCAGCAACCTTTTCCTCAGTTTCATCACTCTTCTTAGAGCTAGCCTTCAAGGCTATGGATTTTACCTTTTTCTCACTTGTTTCAAGCCCACTTAGCCTTTGCATTTCAATCTCATGCTCTCTAAGCTTACCAAACAGTGCATATGTTGTGATGATGGATAAATCCTTGGATTCAGATATGGCAGTCACCTTTGGTTGCCAATTTCTATCAAGACACTTAAGCACTTTAATGTTTAGCTCCTCTTTGTCAAATTCTTTGCCTAAACCGACCCATGAGATGGTTGACTATGTGAGTGAACTTCTTTTGCACTTTAGCTATGGACTCTCCTTTTTGCATCTTGAAAAGCTCATACTCTTGAATCAAGGCATTCTTCCTTGCTCTCTTCACTTCACGTATTCCTTCATGTGTAACCTCTAGGGCATCCCACATTTCCTTTGCATTCTTACATTCGGAGACCCTAAAAAATTCATTCATACTCAAAGATGAAGTGATGATGTTTTTGGCATTGCAATCATATTGAGCTATTCTCCTTTCTTCATCATTCCATTCACTCCAATGCTTGTCCACCTGCTTATTTTCAACAACACATTTAAGAGTATATGGTCCATTAACTATTGTATCCCAAATTCCTTTGTCTATAGATTCAATGAAAATTTGCATCCTTATTTTCCAAAACTAAGAGTTTAGGCCAAAAAACATAGATGGTCTATGAATAGAGGCACCTTCAGCAAAAGGGAGTTTACTTTCAGCCATTTCAAAAAGATTTTTGATCAACTTGAATACCTTTCAAGAACCTTGCTCTAGATACCAATTGTTAGTTTTGAAATGGTGAGTTTAGCCAAGAAGGGGGGGTTGAATTGGCTTTATAAAACTTTTTCGAAAGCTTAAAATCTTTTTCAATTGAATCTAATAGACTAGAATATTTGGATGTAAATGCAGCAGACCAGTACACTTTCAGTCGATTAAAATATAAAACAACAGACTAAATTGTTCTTGATGCTATGAAACAGTCGATTAAAAAGACAAATCAGTCGACTAAAATACTGGAGAATTATGCAAAATGCAGAATTCACGAATTCAACTCAAGCAACAATCTTTTACATACAAGACATGTTCCAATCAGTATTTATAACAAGTACAAAGCCTCAAATTACACAAGAACGCATTGAATCACACCAAAGATCAAATTGCTTGGTTTTCTTGAGTTTTTTAAGAGTTTTAAAGAGAGGGAGATGAGGGAAAGAAGAATGCACAACTCTTTTTATACTGGTTCACTCAATCACAAAGCTACATCCAGTTTTCCAAGACAACCTGAGCCTGGTTTCCACTATATTCAAATGTTGTACAAATCAAACACCAAGATTAAGCTTTTGAACACAAAGCACACAAGACTTTTGACTCACACAAAAATCTAGAATCTCAACCTACAAGAATCACACTTGCAGACCTGAAATCACATCAGGCAAACCATCCAGAGGAACAAGAACATCCAAACCTGATGGTGGTTGTCCCTAGCACACCATACATGTGTTCTTCAAGCTACTCACAAGCCAAAATGCCTCCAGGATCAACCAAGATCAACCAAGATCAACCAAGATCTTCAAACACGAGTTGCAGCTGTGTATTGCAGAGAGAGAATGCTTCCCAGAGATGAATGACACTATTTCGTTCAGAAAAACTTAGATTCGCACATTTGCTTGCGAAAACACAACTTATATAGTCTGGTTTAAGTGAAAACATTCGATTGAATTTTTCGTACAGTCAACTGATTTCACTTAACTTAAGTGAAATCAGTCGATTGTAAAATAATTCAACTAACTGAATGCATTCATACCATAAACTATATACAACAAGCCTTTTAACCTGTTAAAACCCATTTTAACAGATTAAAAGAGACACACTAAGGCACACAAGACATCTAACATTTAACATGTTATATACAGATTTAACACACTAAAACTTAATCTTTAAGAGGATCTTCATCAATCTTCATCAAGCACTTAAGATCTTCATGTACATTGCTTTATTAATTCTTTGCTTCAAGCTTGTTTGTGCCAACAGTAAGTAGCCACCAGCATCCCACAAGCCGCTTAATCTGTACTAAGGAGTCCCTTAGTACACAGTAAGCAGTCATCAACAACCCACAGGCCGCTTATTTTGTACTAAGGAACCCTTTAGTATGCAATAAGCGGTCATAAGCGTCCAACTGGCATACAATGAAGAAACCATAGTTGCACATAATCATCAGCGTTCTACGAACCACTATGAATAAGCAGTAACCATCCCCTTAGCTAATTATGCGGCTCAAGAGTACCCAGCCTCGAGATTCCACATGTTCGCTTACCAGGTACTAGATACTTTAAATTTGCCATAAAGTATGCGGTATTTGGCCATGTTGGCTCGTAGACTGTCTACTAGCAACTATTAAGGGTTCTTCTTGTAATTTCACCCACTTCTACCAGATCCATAAACAATTTAAAGAGGTATTTTAGGCCCAATGGCCCATTCTGTAAGATCCGGGAAAATTAAATAGTTATTTAATTAATTATTTAATTAGGATGAATAATGAGAATATTTAAAGCAATAAACGCGAGGAGCTATGACGTAGAAAAGTACTAGCTCAAGTGGTTGTGAGTACTTTAATTGTGTGTGAGGACTTGGGTTCGAGTCCTATGTGTGCCACTTGGATGTTATTTAATTGTGTGTTTTTGTGTGTTTTATATTGGATGCGTGTTGTCATGATAAATCCTTAAAATTGTAGGAATTATCATGAAATATGAAGTGGTTGAATGGTTTGGCCTTGGTTTGGTATGTGCATGGGTGTGGGTTCAAACCTTGTTGAGAACTAAATTACTTTTCTTTTGCCAAATTTTCTGGTGCATGAATGTGGAAGGATTGGAAACCTAGCAGCCAAGAGGGAGGCAACTTAAGGGCTGGAAAACAGAGGGTTGATTAAACAAACTAGTTAACCTTATATCATTTTAATCAAAAATTCGTATAAGCCACTAAATAAGTAATTAAGGGAGAGAAATAGTGAGGGCAAGGGTTAAAAGAGAGGGAAATAACACTTAGGGTTCGTGGTACACATAAGCAGAGGTCTTTCTGAGAAGTGAGGCTGATACAGTAAGGAATTGGGGCTGAAAAACGCAACAAAGGGAGTGGAAAGCAAAGCTAGAGGGGTTTTGGTGAAAGGATAAGCGCACTTGTTCGAATTTGGGCAAGAATCCAGGTAAGGGGAGTTGTTTTTGCATGCTATTTATCGTGTACACCATTTTGTGCCTTGTACGATCATATGCGCATGAATTCTCTGCTTGTTATGCGTTGTTTTCGCGTTTTCTGGGTTCTGCCCAGAAACCGCCTGGCGGGCATGCATGTGCCGCCAGGCGGTTCATCTGTCTATGCATAATTTTGGGTTCTGGTTGCTTAAACCGCCTGGCAGGGATGAATATCCGCCAGGCGGCGCAACAGTGTTGCGTTTTTCTGTTGGTTTGCGTTTTGTGCAGGGGGATGGGGACTTCTGATTGCGATTTTATTCATTTTGATAGTATGAACTGGTTAAAATTGGGGGTCTGATGGTGCTTGAGAATACCCTTTATAATTTTACATGGATAAACTTGGATTATTGGAATGGGTAGAATCCGAATTGGGTTATTAGGGTTCATGGTGTGTATGACTTTGAGGATATTATGTCAAAGGAAATTGGGTCAGTAAATTAGGTGTGATCCATTGTGTGATATTGTTTGTGAAGTATAGATCGAATTATGGACAACTTGGCTTATCACGTGTACTGTAACCTGGAGATTTTCTGGGTTCTGATACACCGCCCGGCGGTGACTAGCTTGCCGCCAGGCGATGACGGGAACAGTGGCGTTTTTAATGTTGTTTTTGGGTACTTGTGAGGGAGGAGGCTAAGAGTGATATTGGAACTTAAAGAAGGGCACTGTAAGAAATAATGCACGTAGGTAAGTGTGTGTAGTAATGGAGAGTGGTTGATGGGGTGATTATGTGACGAGTTCTTGATAGTTGTGTTGAGTAAAGGAAGAGAGTTGGATAGCATTAGTTGGTGAATTAGGAATGGAAAGCTTGAAATTCTGCCTAAATGTTGTTAAATATCTTTAATTATCGGTTATAAGTTTTCAGTGTTTGGGGATTTGTGAGTTTAAACATAAGTTATGTGATTAAGTGAGATTGTGTGGAATGAGATGTATGGTAGGGTAGTGTGAAATAAGTATAATGAGAGGTAATTTGATAATGTCCCTAAACTGTGGTACGCGATAGTGAATGACGTGCCTTGTTATTGTGGTGATTATTAACTGTGATAGAGGAGTAAAATAGAGTGTCAAATGCCTTTGATTAGGTACATGGGCTATACCTGGGAAGGTGTAGGATTGGAGAATCTATAAATTCTGATAAAGACAGTTGTGCTGTACACTCTAGGACATTCTGGAATTTCGGAGTTAAACATTTCGGGTGCCAAATCAGTAGCAGGAAGTTACTGGTATGGCGCTTGGCGGTCTGTTGATACCGCCAGGCGATAGCCCTAGCGTGGGAAGGGTCTGCACTGAGAGGCGCCTGGCGGCACGGTATGCTCCGCCAGGCGGTGACGAGAAAACAGTGGGGGCTGGAAGCGAGCTGGCGCCTGGCGGTGGGCAGGTACCGCCAGGCGGTCTGGGCCTGTTTTGCCAGGCGACTGTGCACCAGGTCACGAGTTGTGTGTGTTGTTTTAATTGATAATGATGCTTTGCTCGGATCGGGAGATGCTGTGCCATGAGCGGGTAGGTTCATGGATGGTGTGACATGTGATGATATGAGCGGGGAGGTTCATATCAAGTGACTCTCACGTGGGGATACGAGCGGGGAGGTTCGTATGTTCTGTGCTCACGTTGAGAGATGCCACGTGCGGGGAGGTACGGGGGCTGGTGGATCACATGTGTTGGACTACGGGCGGGTAGGTCCGTAGAGCAGGACTACGAGCGGGGAGGTTCGTAGAGGCAGGACCACGAGCGGGCAGGTTCGTGTGAGCATCAGATTCCCGAGTCCAAGGCTAACCAATTGTATGACTTGAAGACTGTTAAGTCTTGGGGTTAGGGTCTTGGCCAAGATTTGTAGATAATGATTAAGATGGGTAAATGAACTGTCTCGTGTTTATATTCTTGTTATTTTATTTTCTCAGCTCACCCTTTCTGTTTGTGTGTGGCGATGATCGTGTAATTCGTTACACGGGAGCAGATGTTGATGCAGGTGGTGCTGAGGATGTTCAGATGGCGGAGTGAGGGGCTAGCATGGGAGTAGCTCTAGGGTTTTAATGAATTGTAATTTATGTTTAAATGGAAAATTTGGGAACTTGTAATGAATTATGAGCCGTTATGAGTTTTGACGCGATAACTTAATGAGATAAATTTTTCCCACGTTGGGAATTTTATCGAGATGATTATTTAATGAAAATGTTTATTTAAAATATTTATTTTTAAGTAATATTCCCTAGGGATGTTACA
>Ga0214545_1013528_pt1 | contig 10060 bp, 3 predicted proteins | sample CNSS4metaG_FD_160064 | JGI IMG/M metagenome (GOLD analysis project Ga0214545, IMG submission 160064) | Root nodule microbial communities from cowpea collected in UCLA plant growth center, Los Angeles, California, USA - CNSS4 | ecosystem: Host-associated > Plants > Roots > Nodule | place: USA...
TGAGATTTCAGGGTCGTGCTTCAGTGGTCGGGACGTAATTCCATGGCCCCTGTTAGTGGGTGTCCATGGTGGTGCCCCATCTATATAGTCTGGTAAGGATTCAAGGTAAGGTTGCATCCTGACACTTTAAGGAGTCAGTTAGTCTATCTTAGAGCGGACTGACTCCTGTGGTGAGAGTAGCAAGAGGCCTGAAACTCATTAAGGGCTAACCTTGTGTGTGAGGGAATTGATTCATTGTAACACTTGTAACACATAGCTCGAGGGTGAGCAGCTCGGGGGTGAGCAGAGGTATCCACCACAAGTGCAAGCATCCGATGAATCCGACCAGATTGTATGTATCCGGATGAGTCGAGTCGAGTCTTAGTGTATTGGTTTGAGAGTCATAGCATGCTTGGGTGTTGTATGTTTTGTTGACTGCGAAAGTGTATCAGATTGCATGATGATATTGTTTTATGCTCTAGCTTACCCTACTGTTTGTGGTTGTATGTTCTGTGGTGTGGTCTTTTCTTTTGCAATGATCATCAACTTTTTGATGTGAGCAGAAGTGAGAACTCCCCAAACTAATCAGGGTGATGGAGGTTCCGTTGCTTAGTCCGCTCGGACTGGATTTGAAACTTTATGGGCTTTCTTTCTAGGCTATGGCCCATGTACTAGTCTATATTCTAACTTCCTATGTTTTCTCTGTTGCACTTTGTATTTGTTTTAGTTTTAGGCATCGTGGTGTGGCTGGGATATTGTAGGGGTTTTGTTTAAGGCCCCCGAATTACGCTACTATACTATTTGTATGTGACGTTTCTTTTAATTATGCTTATCAATTAAATGAGACGTTACTCCACATGTCAGCACGTGGTTTTTTTGAATTTTTTGAATTATTTATTAATTCTTTTATAAATTTTAAAAAAAAAATGTCACGTGTCAATCTGACATTGTGCAACGTGGCAGAGACAGTGTGATATGGTAGTGCCAGTGCCACGTGTTACTATTAGATGTGAAAAATCTCAATGTAGTCCATGTATTTATTATTTTGTCTCAATTTGGTTATAATTCTTTTAAAACTATTCAAATTGAGACAAAATTTTACCTTTATATAAATGTCACAGTTATATTTTTGACAAGATTAAGTTTTTATTTTACATGAACTTTATTTAAATATTGTTTCAAATACTTATATATCAATAATTTATAGACAAATTTTAGGGTTGTTTAAAAATAACAACTTTATAAATTGAATTGTAAAATTTTAAATAAATATATTTATTTTAAATTGTTACAAAATTGTTTTAATATTTTATATTTGAATTTATAAAGTTTTTATTTTAAAAGTAACTATAACATTTATCTATACATTATAGATATATAAATATTTAAAACAAAATTTAAATAAAATTCAATGCAAAATATATATTTAAATAAACTTTATTTTGTTAAAAATATCAATTATAATAAAAATATCGTTGTAAAATTTATATAAAAATTAAATTTGGTGTAAAGATGACACTGATTCAGTTTTAAAAAAAATTGGGCTAAATTGAGAATAAATAACAAATATAGGGACTACATTGATACTTTTCACATCTAATAGTGGCACATGGTACTAACACTACCATATCATAATGTTTGTGCCACGTGGCACAACGTTAGATTGACACGTGGCAATTTGTATTTTTTTAAACAAAATTAAAAAAAAAAATTAAAAAAACCATGTGCTGACTATAATGTCCCATTTAAATAATAAACTTAATTGAATGAAACGTCATCCAGAATAATATAAAGAGCTAAGTCATGAAGTATAAGTGTCACTCCTTACAATTATCCAGAATAAACTAGGAAAGAAATCAAGACACACCACGATGTCATTAACAATACGAAAAGAAGTTTAATAGTAACCAAAATATATGCTCAAAGAGCAAGGCAATACATGGGCTACAACCCTAAAAGAGAACTCGAAAAATAAAAGGATCCGACCCAAGACAAGCTACGCAACGAAATCTCCATCACTTTGATGACCTCAAGGACTTCTCACATCAATAAATTGATGATCATCGCAAAAAGAGAAAAACCACACACAAACACACAAGGAAGCATAAGGGTAAGCTAGAGTAAAAAAGGTTTATCATACAATTGAGCATGCAACTTAAAAGTCAAAGATACATAAATCAACAAGCATGTGATGACCAACAAACAAGATACCAAGACTCAATTATCCGGATACATATAATCAGTCAGATTCACTAGATGCTTGCACTTGTGGTGACCTCAACTGTTCTGCAGAGCCAATTGACAATGGGTTTCACCCTACCACGCACAAGGTTAGCCTTCAAACATTTAAGGTCATTATCCTACCAAAGACTAGGGCCTCCTACTACTCTCACCACTTGAGTCAGTATGCTTTACGTGAGACTAACTGACTCTTTAGAGTGTTAGGATGCAATCCTTACTTGAATCTTTACTAAATTATATAATGAGGCACCACCACGAAACCTTCATGGAATTACGTCATAACTATGAGACATCAACATGAGCTCCCATTAACAAGGGTCATGGAATTACGTCCTAACCATGAGGCACCACCACGAAACCATCATGGAATTACGTCCTGACCAATGAGGCACCACCATGAGATCTCACCTAGAGATTCATGGAATTACGTCCTAAACCACACCAAAATCATGTCTCACCAACCAAGCATAAATTTATCATGCATACCAATTCCATGCCAACATTTACAACCAACCATCCAATCAGGTTCCATACAAAGATCATACCAAACTCATCAATTACAGCCCATAAACTATTTAATACATGCAAAGTCACTCAATTCATGCTTTAATATAGTAATCCAACCAGACATGTGACCATCACCCAAGAATAGAGAAGAAAAGAGCACCTAAGCACATTCTCGCCTAGTTCTCGCTCAGGCTAGAAGGCCTCGCTCAGGCTAGAAGGCCTCGCTCAAGCGAGAGGGTTCTCTCGCTCAGGCGAGCTCCTTTCGCCTAAGCGAGAGCTTGAAAAGTGGGAACAATGGCCTTCGTGTTCTCTCGTATAGGCGAGACCTCCTCGCTTGAGCAAGATGGACTCTCGCTCAAAATAGGCGCTCATCACCTGAGCGATAGCTCGTGCAATTCCTCTTGGGCGAGACTCGCTTGCTTGGGCGAAAACACTAGGTTCTTCTACTATTCACGCGCGCAACAACCAAGCATTCGAACCAAACAATGTTTTAACAGATTCCCAATCCAATAAATCATCACTCAAACCATATAATCATGAAACAGGAGCAAGGCAAGCAGAAAATCAAGATAAGCAAGTAAACCCTAGCTTCCCTTACCTAGAAAATGCTAGCAGAATACCCCGACACCTAAGCAAATGAGCACGACAGCTCCCAAAGCAAATTCGCGAACTGGAAAAATGGCGAAACAGATTCAAAACATATTACCAAGGTGAACCCTAGCTAGAATCATGACAACAAAGCTAGAAACAAAGAAAGTACGGTTAGAGAACCAACTTACGTGACGTAGGAACAGAGTTGAGCTAGCTTGAAGATGAATGAGGTCCAAACCCTAGCAGAGCTTCTGAAAGTAGTTCAAAGGGGAGGAGTAAAGCACTGATTTTTCAAAATGGGTAGAAAATGAGAGGGTTAGGCTGGTTTAGGGGTTTTGGACACTCCATGGGCCAGCCTTAGGCTCAACTGATTAAGGCCAACCCTTAAACTTTGGAGTAGAATAATAAGTGGGTCTTACACTAACACATATAGGTAACACCGTTAGTATACTACTCATGGAAATGACCTAATTACAAAGAATTTTCCAAAATAGGGATCCAATTAAGTCAAATAAAAAGAATAAGACCTACTTGAGATTTCATTACAAAAATGAGAACCTCTGAAATGATTTAACCTAGGATAAAATAGTTTATATTTATTTTTATAGTAGTTTTATAATTAAAAATGGTAAGGTTTAAAAAATAGATAAAATTTTGTAATAGCATATTTGTTTATAATATATATGGCTTAATTATGTTTTGAATCTTTATTAAATTTAAAAATTTTCAATTTAATCCCTATTAAATTTTTGTGATTTATTGAGTTTTTAAAATTTAATTATTTTTAATTAAGATCTTATAATTAGATTTTTGGTTAATATACTCCATTGGTCCACATATTTGTTTAAAAATCTCAATTAGGTCCTAAGATTTTTTTTAGTCTCAATTAGATCCATATTTTTAAAAATGCGTAACAATTAGGAATATTCCGTTAGTATGGTGGTAATGGTGTTAAGGATGTGTCACGTGTCAGCTCCTCATTTTTTTGATTTTTTTTAATTTTTTTTTTAAATTATTCATGCCACGTGTCACATCAATATTGTGCCACGTGACAAGTCAGTAAGGTGACATGTAACATCCCTAAGGAATATTACTGATATTTAATAAATAAAATTTGAAATACAATAAGTGTTGCATTTAATATAAACTATTTCCCAAAACACGGGAAATTTAAAACTTTCATACATAAAGCCATAAAACTAGGAGTCCATAATTCATAAAACTGAAATAAAAGTTAATGGCTCATGTCAGGTTTACATAATATTCTCAAAGATAAAATAATAAGCATATAACATATGTATCTACAAAATATCCCATGCTAGCCCTCGCTCCGAGTCTAAGCATCTCCTGGCCCACCTGTCATATCATCTGCTCCCGAATAACAAGTTATCCGATCATCGCCACACACACAGAGAAAGGGTGAGCTATGCACAACATATATAAACAAAACATGAATATAAATATGTTTCCCAACCCAAAATAACATAACTAAATTCATAATTTCCAAATCACCCAAACTATGACCTCATAGTCCTTCATGAGTCATATGCATGAACTAGGTCTTGGGACTTCCCTATGCTCCCACGAAACTAACTCATTCGTGGTCCAACCCTATGAGCCTATCCCGCTCATAGTCCTGCCCTACAGAATCCTCGTCTGTAGTAAATCATCCAAGTCTCACACTTGGACCCTGGCACGCACGCAATCACCATACTATGGACTCCTCGCCCAATAGTAGCCGACGGGAACACAACAGTTCCTTGCCCATCGTGCGCCTGACACATGCAATCACCATACTAAGGACTCCTCGCCCATTAGTAGCCGACGGGAACTCAACGAGTTCAATGCCCATCATGTGTCCAACCACCGAGCACATCCCAGACCCCTACTGGACTTAGTCCTTCAAGCCCAAACACAACACATATGCATAAACATCCTACACATAGGATCAAAGACCCAAATCGCACATACAAACACACACCCAACATGGCATTTCACACATACTCACTTAAGCTAGGGACTCTTGCCCAAGCTAGACCCTCTGTCTCACTTAGGCTAGTCCGCCTCGCCTGGGCAAGCCCAAAACAACAATCTAGTCACGTTATTTCGCTTAGGCGAGATCCCCTCGCTTAGGCGAGATCATTTCTCGCCCAAAAAGCCAATTCAATCTCGCTTAGGCTAAAATGCAAGCAAAACATCTCTCATGACCACGACATCTCGCTTAGGCGAGGCCATGGTTCGCTCAAAACCCATTCGCCTGAGCGAGAGTGTGTGTCGCTCAAAACCCATCCTCTTCGCCTGAGCGAGACGCTCGTATGGCAATAGGGTATGCGTCTCTGCTAATCTCGCCTAGGCGAGCCTGGCTCGCCTGAGCGAGAATTGCAGACCAAAAGCACACAATGTCAGTTTAGCTCCCCCTAACTTGGAATGATTCGCAATCCCCCGCTTGGTCCAGCCCTTGCACACTCAAAACTCCACTCACTCAAATTCGTGCTTCTCTCTATAGCAAAAATAAAACTTATTCTTTACCCACCAAGGTTTGAACCCATGACCTTCCACTCACAATGCCACAACACAACCACTATGCCAATTCCCATTTGGTGATATACATAAATCAACATAAGTTTACATTTCAAATTCCACACTCTTACATATTATCAAAAATAAATCATAAAACAACAACACATAATTGGCATACATAGGACTCAAACCCAAGTCCCCTTACACAAACCAAGTACTCTCAACCATTTGAACTAGTACTTTTCCACATCACATTAAACAACAATTAATGTCATAAAGACGCCTTCTACCTGCATTTATTAATTAATTATTTATTTAATTAATTAATTTTCCCGGGTCTTACATGACACCTATCAATCATTGTCTGAATCTCAATTTGGTCCATATATTTGTTATTTTGATTATATTTCAGTCCATTTTTTTTTTCAATTTCATCCTCTCCAAATTGAGACCAAATTTAACTTTTATATAAATGTTATAATGATACTTTTATTAAACATTTTAATCATATTAAGTTTATTTAAATTTTTATTTTACATTAAACTTTACTTATATTTTGTTTTAAAATTTTAAAATATTTATTTTAACTTGTTACAAAATTGTTTTAAATAATTTATATACAAATGTTAGAGTTGGTTTAAAAATAATTTTATAAATTGAAATATAAAATTTTAAAACAATTTTGTAAAAAGTAAAAATAAATATATTTAAAATTTTAAAATAAATGGTATGTAAAAAGTAATATTGTTATGTATTGTTAAACATAAACCTAAATATTCGGAAATATTTAACTTTTATGTCTATTTTAATTTTTAAAAACTTATAAAATGCCTTATTTTTAGCTTTGGTTATAATTAAATTATGAGATTATATTTTTCTAATATATATATATATATATATAATTTAATTATTATTATTATTTTATTAATAACTATTCAACCACTTGTTCAATTAATGAACAATATTCAAAACATATATTTTAAATATATTTTTTACTGAGATATTAAAAACCCAGGTAATATTTGTAAGCTAATGTAAATACAATGAACATAGTAAGATGTTTAATAGAAAAGGTTAAAACTCACCAGCTATCACTGTATTTTTTCACATACTTTTATTTACCTCCTATTTTTCTTTTCATATTTCTTCACTGTTTTTTATATTATGAACATCTTTTATCATGGGCAATGAAAGATAATACAGATAAAATATCATAAACAAATTTCTTTCTTTAAATATTTAAATTACTTAATACTAAGAACTTGAAAACATCTAGTTATTTTATGCATGGTATATTTGTTTTAAAATAATTATTTTTTGCACAAAATTTCACTATATTTTTGTTTAAATTAGATCTATCTTGCTTCGTGTCTTTCCTACTAAACTATACAATAGTATTAGATGGTGAATAATAAACTAGTTTCTATAGATACTATTCAAATTTTAATAAGAAATTTTCATGTTGATTGTGTAACGTCCCATTTAAATAATAACACAAATTAAATGAAACAAGTAGTATAAAGAGTAACAACGTGAAGTATAAATATCGCTCTTTACAATAAATTCCAAATACTTAGGGAGAAGTCTAAGGCACACCACGATGCCATTTACTAAACAAGATATAAGTTGAACAGTACACAAAATAAAACATGGGCTACAACCATAAAAGAGAGCTCGGAGAAGCGGGATCCGACCCAAGACAAGTTAAGCAGCGGAACCTCCATCACCCTGATGACCACGGGGAGTTCTCGCATCTGCTCACATCAATAAATTGACGATTATCGCAAAAGGAGAAAACCACACATTGAACACACAACAAGCAGAAAGGGTAAGCTAGAGTAGAAAAACATTTTATCATACCATTACATACAATTTTATAGCCAATGATACATACATCAACGAAGCATGTGAAGACTCGTAACCAAAACACTACGACTCAAGACACGATTATTCGGATACATATAATTAGTTGGATTCACCGAATGCTTGCACTTGTGGTGGCCTCTACTGCTTTGCAGAGCCAATTGCCAATGGGTTTCACCCTACCACTCACAAGGTTAGACTTCAAGCATCTAAGGTCATTATCCTACCAAAGACTAGGGTCACTTGCTACTCACACCACTTGATTCAGTACGCTCTACGTGAGACTCACTGACTCTTCAGAGTGTCAGGATGTAATCATTACTTGAATCCTTACTAAATTATATAATGAGGCACCACCACGAACTTCGTGGAATTACGTCCTAAGCATGAGGCACCACCATGAGCTCCCACTAACAGGGGGTCATGGAATTATTTCCTGACCAATGAGGCACCACCACGAAACCCTCGTGGAATTACGTCCTGACCAATGAGGCACCACCATGAGATTTCACCTAGAGATTCATGGAATTACGTCTTGACCACATACCAAAATCATGTTTCTCCAACCAACATAAATTCATTATACATGCCAGGTCCATATCAACATTTATAACCAACCATCCCATTCATGTTACATGCCAAACTCATCAATTCCAGCCCATAAGTCATACAATACATGCAAAATCACTCATTTCATGCTTTAACATAGTAATCCAACCAAACATGTGGCAAACATCCAATATTAGAGAAGAAAACAGGACCTGGGCACATTCTTGCCCAGTTCTCGCTCAGGCTGAAAGGTCTCGCTCAAGCAAGAGGGGTCTCTCGCTCAAGCGAGCTCCTTTTGCCTAGGCGAGAGCTTGAAAAGTGGAAACAATGGCCTTCACGTTCTCTCGCTTAGGCGAGACCTCCTCGCCTGAGCGAGATGGACTCTCGCTTAAAACAGGAGCTCGTCACCTAAGCGACAACTCGCGCAAGTTCTAGGGAGCAACTTCTGGTACTCTCGCTTGGGCGAGACTAGCTCGCCTAGATGAAAATACCAGGGTTCTCAACTGTTCACGCGTGATCAGTTCAAGCATTCAACCATAACAACATATAGTTCTTTTTCATACCATCAAAAGCTTCACACAAGCATCAAAATCACGAAATATAACAAGAACAAGCAAATATAACTTAAAAAGGTGAAACCCTAACTTCCCTTATCTGAAAAATGCTAACTCAAGTGAATGAGATCCTTAGTAGACTAACACCTAAAGTAGAAGCAAATAACAAAATTGAAAATAGTAAAGGATGAACGAAAATGAGCAAAGACAGAGACTAGCGTGGAACCAAAACTTGAAGAAAAGAAGGAAACGCAAGGGTTTTCAGCTTACTTGGAAAGAATCGTTCAACGGAGGGGAAAATAGGGGAGCTCACTCAAACCTAGCAGAGCTTCTGTTGAGGGAAAAAGAAGGAGAGGGTAAGGCACTGATTTTGCAAAGGGAGCTAAAATGAGAGGGTTAGGGCTGTTTAGGGTCTTTGACACCCTATAGGCCAGCCTTAAGCCCAACTTATTAAGCCTTTAAAATTAGGGCAGAAAAATAAAGTGGACCTTACAGATTGAGGTTTGGTAAGGATAATATCCAATATTTTAAGTTAGATATGAAGATATATAAGTATCTAAATATTTGTTTTCATACTCTTTTTAGTATATGGTTTTGTTTGTTGTTTTAAATTAGAAAAGTACTATTAGATAATCTAGAACATTTACATTTTATATTCTCTATGGTGTTTAAGCTTTCTTTTATTTTCTTTTGTTACATAATTTTTGTAATCCTCTATCTCTAATGTACTTTATTTCTTATCATAACTTTGATTACACATATTTTTCTTTTGAGTATTCTTGTTCAAATTATGTATTGCAAAAACACATACCTCAATTTTATTGAATCAAATCAAATAGTTTCCAAGATACACATTGAATTATTTATACATTATTTATATTTTTATTTAATGTTTTTTTTTCACAAGAGTATTTGTAATTCTCAATTTCAAGTGTTTCATCACACAAGTCCTTATTTTACAAGTAACATAAAAAATATTATGTTCTTTATTTTATTTTATCTTCAATTTTGTTTCATTTGAAAAACATTCTTTCACCTATTTGTTTTTTATTTTATCTTAACGGTTTGATTTGTTTGATATTTGTACTTACGAAGGCTTAAATGTACCATGTTTTTCACGTGTCTATTGTCTTGTGCCTACTCCTTCAATATATATATATATATATATATATATATATATATATATATATATATATATATATATATATATGTGTGTGTGTGTGTGTGTGTATGTGTGTGTGTTTTTTTTTTTTCTT
>Ga0214545_1013529_pt1 | contig 10059 bp, 7 predicted proteins | sample CNSS4metaG_FD_160064 | JGI IMG/M metagenome (GOLD analysis project Ga0214545, IMG submission 160064) | Root nodule microbial communities from cowpea collected in UCLA plant growth center, Los Angeles, California, USA - CNSS4 | ecosystem: Host-associated > Plants > Roots > Nodule | place: USA...
ACTTAAGGTTAGGCTATAACCAAGTCAGAATGCATCCAGATGATGTGTATAAAATTGCATTTAGGACCCATGGAAGACACTACAAATATCTTGTGATGCCCTTCAGTCTAACTAATGCTTCGACAACGTTTCAAGAGTTGATGAATGCCATCTTTAAAGACTATCTGAGGAAGTTCCTTTTGGTATTCTTTGATGATATACTAGTCTACAGTAAAGGGGAAGAGGAACATTTGGAGCATTTACAGATTGTGTTGAAGACCTTGAGGGACCATTCCTTGTTTGCTAGACAATCCAAGTTCTTCTTTGGTGTGCCTAGAGTTGAATACCTAGGACACTTTATTTCCAAGGAGGCAGTGGCTACTGATCCTTCCAAGATTGAGGCAATAAGGAATTGGCCCTTACCTTAGAATATTAAGCAGTTGAGAGGTTTTCTGGGGCTATCCGGTTATTACAAGAGGTTTGTGAAAGGGTATGGTATTATTGCAACACCCTTATCTAATATGTTGAAGAAAGATGGGTTTTGCTAGTCTGAGGAAGCTAAGGCAGCCCTCCAGCAATTGAAAGAGGCTCTTATTACTGCTCCAGTTCTTACTTTACTTGATTTTTTGAAGGAATTTGTGCTAGAAGTAGATGCTTGTGGGTATGGCGTTGGTGTTGTGTTGATGCAAGAGCATCATCCTGTGGTTTTCATTAGTAGGATCTTAAATCAACAATAGCAATCCCCCTCTACTTATGAAAAGTAGCTTATAGCAGTAGTGTTTACTGTCCAGAAGTGGTGGCATTGTTTGCTTTATCATCATTTTACTATTAAGACTGATCACAAGAGCCTTAAATACATTCTAGAGCAGAGATTTACCACTGATTTTCAGCAGAAGTGGTTGGTTAAACTAATGGAATATGACTTTGCTATTGAGTACAAGCAAGGTCAGGACAACATTGCAGCTGATACTTTGTTAAGGGTGCAATTATTTGAGTGTTGTCAGTTGCTGGTGCATCAGGTTCAATCTGATATATTGGCCAAGATTCAAAAAACTTGGTCTATGGATGATGTTTTAAAAAAAGTTATTGAGGAGATTCAAGCAGATCCTTGTTCTCATAATCATTTCACATGGCAGAATGGTGATTGAGAAGGTAGGGCAAAGTGGTGGTTGGGCAGAAAGATAATTTGAAGAAAGAAATTCTCGAATGGATGCATTCTTCTCCTACATGGGGACATTCGGGAAGGAAGGCTACTTTAAAGCAAATTGAGGTTATCTTATACTGGAAGGGCAAGACAAAGGATGTGATCAAATTCATTCAGCAATGCCAAATTTGTCAAACTTGTAAATATGAAATAGTGGCTTAACTAGGGTTATTTCAGCCTCTTCCAATCCTTGGTCACGTATGGCAGCATATATCTATGGATTTTATTGAAGGCCTTCCTAATTCATTTGGTAAGTAGGTGATATTTGTAGTGGTGGATAGATTGAGCAAATCTGCTCATTTTATGCCTTTATCTCACCCTTACAGTGCTTCTGATGTGGCTCAAGTCTTTTTGGATTTTTTATTCAAATTACATGGCTTCCCAGATTCGATCACTAGTGATAGGGATCCTGTCTTTGTGAGCCATTTCTGGCAGGAGCTGATGTCTTTGCAAGGGGTGTAGCTTCGGTTGTCCTCTGGTCTAAGTGGCTAGGTTTGGCTGAATGGTGGTATAATACCATATTCCATAGTGCCATCAATACTACTCCATATGAGATCGTGTATGGATAACCTCCTCCAGTATGCTTGCCTTATTTTCCTGGAGAATCAAAGATTGAGTTGATAGATAGGGGTTTAAGGAAGAGGGAGGAGATGCTTAAGGTTTTGAAGTTCCATTTACAAAGGGCACAAAACAGGATGAAACAGAATGGTAATAAGCATAGATCAGAAAGGAGTTTCGAAGTGGGAGACTTTGTGTTTGTGAAATTGCAGCCTTATAGGCAGGTTTCAGTTGCTAACATGATTAATGCTAAATTGAGTCTTAAATTCTTTGGCCCTTTTGAAATTTTTAGCAAAGTTGGTGCAATAGCTTACAAGTTGAAACTGCCTTCTACTTCTAAGGTGCATAATGTCTTCCATGTGTCTTAGTTAAGGAAACACATTGGAGAAAACAATATGGTGTCTGGTTTGCCTTTGTCGAAGGAGGAACAACAGGACAAAGAACCAAAAGCTATATTGGATTGCATGACTGTGAAGAGGCAGGGTAGAGCTGTCACAAAGGTATTAGTCAAGTGGAAACATCAACTACTTGAAGATTCTACTTGGAAATACTACTATGACTTGAAGAGGAAGTTTCCTTTCTTCAATTCTTAAGGTCAAGCAATTGCTTAAGGGGAGGGCTATGATACGATCCTTTGTATTGAATTATAAAGATCATATATGTGTATAGAATACGTATTGATTTGTTGTTATTCTGTTAGTTCTATTTTGGGAAGGAAGTTAGTTAGTGGCTATAAATAGGAAGAATGCATATTTTGTTGTAGCTATTCATTCATTCATTCATTCATTCAATTCTGAGAACAATTCCTTCTTTTTGTAATCTCTATTACTCTTCCATATGAATGAGATTCAAACTCTATTCTTCCAGTAGAGGCCCTATTGTTCTTTGTCAATCTTCGAATATTCAATATTCCTAGTTTGATTTTATCACACGAAGTGTTAATGCCTTCACGCACCATATTGCGTGATCTGTAAAAGCAAAGCCAGATCGAAAATGGAGAGCGTAGTAGATCCACTGCAAATTTGCAATTGTATCAGCTTTCAAACAACACCGCATTCACGTCAAACCATGACGCCGGAGTGGAGAGGACCACCAGAAACCTGCGACCATGACACTGCCTTCGAACCACCAATGTAGTACACTAGAACAACAGCCTCGCCGACAACAACGTCGTTTCAATGGCAGCCGTCATTGCACATGCGACAGAAACCATGGTGGAGGACAAAACCCTAATGGAGGCAGGAAAAGAAACCTTAATTTTGGAGAGAGAAGATTTGCCACGTGTTAGTCTATTATTGCACGGTCAACGAGTCAACTCTGGTTAATCATTCAAAGACTAATCAAACATTGTAGATTCTGATCAATGGTGGTCAAATATTCAAATAAGAGGGACAAAATTTGAAATTGGACAGAAATTAAGTTGCTAAATAATTAATTAAAGATTTTTAATTAATTATCTTTGGTATATCTCAAATTATCAACAGAGAAAATCTTTTAAATATTTTAGAAATTAATAAACTCTGTTAATTATTTGAGAAATATTATATCAATAGATAAAATATTTTAGCAACAGAAAACCCAGTCCAAGTCCTATATAAAGAGACCAAGGGAGAAGCAGAAAACAAGCTCGGGACTTCGGAGTTTGGGAACCCTTAAGAGGGGCCTAATTTCGTTTCCTTTTTCTCTCTCTATTCTTCTTTTAGTTTTATTTTATTTTGCATTCCATGGAAGGCTGAGCTCAAGGTTAGTTCCACTGTAATTTCTTAGTTGGATTATGAGATTTGAATAAATTTTTTTGTTCTTTTGATTCTTGTTGTGATTTATTTTCATTTATGTCTTTTGGTTCTTAATTTAGTAAAAGTAATAATTTTTACATTGTAGCAAGTTAGCACGATGTTAAATCTATATAACGTAACAATCATATGAGTCCAAGGGTTTTTAAATTTTAATTGAGAAGTTACTTTGATTAATTTTAGAAACTTTCATATGATTGTATGAGTTTTTGCTAATAATTGAGAAGTTACTTTGATTAAATGTGAAAACTTAGAGTAGAATTAATCAAGAAGTTACTTTGGTGAAAAATCAATTTTGTGTTCGTTGAGAGACGACTTAGGGTTAACTTAACCAATACTAATTTTTTTCTGGCTACTTTCTTAACAATACTAACGTTGTTATATATTAGTAGTATTAATTTGATCGTGTCAACGACAACGTTATTTGTATGTGTTGCTGATTAAGTGTATCTGAAATGTTTTTGATGATGTCCATAATAGCATGATAATGGTTAACATGACATGTATGTGATAATCTGAAAATGTTAATCTGCTGCCCTGATAGTCGACTAGCCAACTAATGTAGTAGACTAGGCTCGTGCTGGCAACAGCTGACTTATAAAATCAGATCACTGCACCTTCTGTTTTCAGAGTTGTTTAACCCAAAGAAAGAAAGAAAGGTGTGAAACAGGTTCTTGGAGCAATCTTGGAAGATCCTCTTGAGAATTTCATCAAGAAACATCAAATTTGGCTCGGCAAGAAGAAGAAAATTCAAACTTGGAAAAGGTGTACTCAATCTAATTTTTAGGCTGTGTTCTTGTGTTCTAAGTATAGTTTGAAACTCTATCTTTTACTGTTTTCTAGTTAAAGCAAGTGTGTGTGATAGCCTTGCTGTTTTTAGTTGTTAAAGCAAGTGTGTGTGATAGTCTTGCTATTTTTGTTTGTTGAAGCAAGTGTGTGGTATAGCCTTGCTTGTGTGATCTTTTTTATCTTAGAGTTTAGATTTACCAAGTGTATATGTAAATCTTGTAATTCTTGAGATATAGTGAAAATCTCTAGCTGTAGTTTGCTAGGGGAAACTGGATGTAGATTCTAAGGAATCGAACCAGTATAAATCTTTTGTGTGCCTTATCTCTTCTTCTCTATATTTTGACATGGTATAAATGCTCCAAACATTAAGCATCCAATCATACTATTTCAATTGATTCAACAAGCAAAGAGTTTATCAAAACAGTATCGAAATTGCTAAAACTGGGCAACATTTGCTAAAACCAATTCACCCGCCTCTTGGTTGTGAAATATTGGTGCATCAAATCTAACAAGTGGCACCAGAGCTGGTTAGTCGAATCCATAGTCGACTAGATCTTGACAGATGGCCAATATTTCACATACTTTTTCTGAAGGGGCTTCAATAAATAGACCATCCTTATTCTCTGGAGATAACTATCCCTTCTGGAAAATCAGAATGATAATCTTTTTAGAATCCCTTGATAAAGGTGTATGGGATGCTATTGTAAATGGGCCATTCATACCTACAAAATTGAGGAAGGAAAAACTATGCCTAAAGATTTCTTATCTTGGACCCTTGATGAAAATAAACGTGCTCATTATGATGTGAGAGCCAAAAATATAATCTCATTTGCACTAACATTGGATGAATTCTACAGGGTATCAATTTGTCAATCCGCCAAAGAAATGTGGCATGTGTTAGAGGTGACTCATGAAGGCACAAATGAAGTTAAAAGAGCTAGAAAGAACACATTAATCCAGGAGTATGAAATGTTTAGGATGAAGGCTGAAGAAACAATCTATGATGTGCAAAAAAGGTTCACTCATATTGTGAATCATCTCATAGCCTTGGGAAAGACTTCTGAAAAAGAAGAATTGAATATCAAAATATCAGAATCAAGAGACCTCACCACAATGAGTATGACAACTCTCTTTGGAAAACTAGGAGAACATGAATTGGAACTTGGATGACTAAAAGAGGAAGAGGAAGGGGAGAAAAGGCAAAGCATTGCATTAAAAGCTGCTGCAAAAACTAAAAGCAAAAGCAAAGCCATTAAAGATAAAGAAACAACATATTAAGAGGATGAAAATTCTAATTCAGAGACACTGAATCTTATGGTAAAACGTTTCTCAAGATTTTTGAAGTACAAAAATAAATCTAATGCAAAATCTGCAGCTGCAGGAAATAGAAGATTCCCTTCCAAGAGGCAAGATTCACCTAGCACTCCAACATGCTATGAGTGTGGCAAATCTGGTCATATCAAACCTGATTGTCCAATTCTCAAGATCAAAAAGAAATTGGAGCAAAAGAGTGAAGCTACAAACAAATCTAAGAGAGTGAAGAAAGCATATATTGCTTGGGAGGTCAATGACTCCAGCACCTCTAGTGATTCAAGTGAAAGCCCTGAAGAAGAAACAAATATGTGTTTATGGCTGATACAAAATCCTCTGCTAGTAGTGTAAGTAATCTTGAATCCATTGATGAAAGTTATGAAAACAGATTCTATCAACTACTTGATGTATATAATGAGTTGCATAAAGAGGCTAGAAAGTTGCAATATTCTAATAACAGACATAAAGGTGAAAATAGGTGGCTTGAAAACAGATTAAAACAACTTGAAACAGAAAATGAAAAGTTGAAAACTAGCTAGAAAATGTAGAAAAGCATAAAAGTTGTAATTGCAAGAAGAATGTGATTAATTGTGAAAATTGTTCCAAACAATTAGAAAGAATTAAATATCTAATGAGTACATTAACTAGATTCACTCTAGGAAGAAATAATTTGGATGCAATTTTAGGTTCCCAAAAAAGTGTACTGAATAGAGAAGGCATAGGTTATGCAGAACACGAAAATAAACTTAGTAGTCAACTAGAGTCAAGGAAATTCGTTAACTTGAGTAAACCATCTTCTATTGTATGCTTTTATTGTTGTGAACCTGACCATACATAAAATAAATGCTACTTTAAGAATTGTGGTGTTCCTGAGGGTAAATATGAATGGATAGCTAAAGAATCAAATGTTTTGTCTAACATGAAAGGACCCAAATTCAATTGGGTACATGTATCATCTCTTTAAATTGTTTTACAGGTTTTATGAAAAGCCTAATGATCAATGTGCTACTATTTTTGGGTTGCACAACTAAAAATAAGTTTGAATCATTCCCTGCTTCAATAATGATATGGGTAAAACAACTTTTAACACTTTTTGATGATGTTTCTTAGGACATAAAAATTAATCTTTTACTACCAAAAGTGTTTCTACAAATACAAATTGTGTTGTTACATCTATGTTGTTATTCTTCAACATTTTAATGAATTAGACATACTTGATTTCACATTTACAACATAAAAATCTACATCAGATTTTACCATTCTGCATTGAAATAGTCGACTTACGAATCAACTATCATCTAAATACTGCACCAGAATCAGTATTACTGCACCTATTTTTCTGTTCCTGCCTTACATAGTTAACTCCTTATGTAACTATCCTTTTCATACTGCACCAGAATTATCACCACTGCACCATATTTTTTGTTTCTACATTACGTAGTCAACTTCGTAGTTAACTATTGTTTCATATTGCATCAGACTTTGTAATTTCTGCATCTGGTTTTATCTTTCTGCATAAAATAGTCAACTTGCTAGTTAACTAGTCACGCATTTTTCATATTCCCTGTTATATTTCGAAGCAAGTCGACTACATTGGTAACCTAGTTAACTACGTCTGACACAAAAGTGGTTTGGTAAAAAAAAAAATTTCTCCTTTAAACTTCTTTCCAATACAAAACCTCCAAACCCCCAAATCTATTATGAACCCTAAATCCTCATTCTCTAATTGTTTTCAAAATTCCCATTCTCTTAAAATCCTTGAATTGTGTTGTTGTTATTCATCCTTCCAGCAACCTTCATATGCGTCTGAGGAAGAAGATGAGAAATTTGCCGTTGCCATTGTTGATGATGAGGAAGCATCTCCATAAGCTGAAATGTTCGATTAATGGGTTATAATCTTGCTATCCTTCTTCTTTTGCTTTCATTTTTTGCTTAATTTGGTTTTAATCTGTACAATGCCCAATCTAATTTCACAATTGATATATGGCACATCTTTTGCTTCTCTATTGTATGTGTTGTTTGCCACTTCTTTGTCTGATCCACATTTGTGAAATTGATACTGAATATGTCTCACCATTTGCATATTTTTTTACTGTCATTCCCTTATTTTGCTAAATGTCCAAAAATAGGGAGAAATGTGTGTGTGTTGCTAGGGTGTTGTGCCTTTGATAAAAATTTACTAAAGAGATATTGTGAACATAACTTATTTAGTATCATTCATTGTGCTTTTGACAACTCATCTTTTGGATTTATTGCATGCTTGTTCACTGAAAAGGAAGAACCATGACTTTGACATACTAAACATAACTTGTTTGAGGTAAAATGTGCATTTTTCATATTTTTCTGCATAAAATAATCAACTAGATAATCAATTAAAAGATTGTTTTCTCTATATTGTTGTGCTTATGTTTTTGCTCTATGATATTCGTTTATGCCAAAATCCAAATTAATTAATCTTCTGCAAAATTGATTACATGATGTTTTGATGATTCATCTCTCACCAACATTTTTTCCATTTTAATCTTTGAAAATCTATAATAAGAAAGTAGATATAGGTGTTGGGTGTTTGTTCCTAAGGGGAGTAACCATGCATCTAGATTTTGGGATCAAGATTGTTCTGTTGTGATTGATTGTACTTTGAGCTAATATGATAAAATTTGTTGCATTTGGTTTTCCCATTAAGTCCATGTTGCTCTTTTCTTGTTACTTGATTTGACAATGTTGCTTGTGCTTTGATATTCCAATTTCTCTTATCCCCATCTGCTACATTTTACTTTGATACCATATTATATAATGACATGCATTCCATAGTTATGATATTTTATGATTTCATTGGCCTATTCATCATATAGGGGGTTTCAAGTTAAGGGGAGCAAAGGTAGCCCAAGGTTTTGAATGCTTTTAGCTATATACTTCATTGAGATTGGCTATTTTCTGTATTTTTTTATCCCTATTTTTGATCATGTCCAAAGGGGGAGAAAGGTTTATTGTTCTATGCAAGTTTGTCCATCATCAAAAAAGGGGGATATTGTTACTGATTAAGTGTATATGAAATGTTTTTTATGATGTCCACAATAGCATGACAATGGTTAACATGGCATGTATGTGATAATCTAAAAATGTTAATCTGTTGCCCCAATAGTCAACTAGCCAACTAATGTAGTCAACTAGGCTCGTGCTGACAGCAGCTAATTTATAAAATCATATCACTGCACCTTCTGTTTTCATAGTTGTTCAACCCAAAGAAAGAAAGAAAGGTGTGAAACAGGTTCTTGGAGCAATCTTAGAAGATCTTCTAGAGAATTTCATCAAGAAACATCAAATTTGGCTTGGCAAGAAGAAGAAAATTCAGACTTGGGAAAGGTGTACTCAATCTAATTTTTAGGTTGTGTTCTTGTTTTCTAAGTATAGTTTGAAACTCTATGTTTTACTGTTTTCTGGTTAAAGCAAGTGTATGTCATAGCCTTGCTGTTTTTGGTTGTTAAAGCAAGTGTGTGTGATAGTCTTGCTATTTTTGTTTGTTGAAGCAAGTGTGTGGTATAGCCTTGCTTGTGTGATCTTTTTATCTGAGAGTTTAGATTTACCAAGTGTATATGTAAATCTTGTAATTCTTGAGATATAGTGAAAATCTCTAGCTGTAGTTTGCTAGGGGAAACTGGTTTTAGATTCTAAGGAATCGAACCAGTATAAATCTTTTATGTGCTTTATCTCTTCTTCTCTATGTTTTGACATGGTATAAATGCTCCAAACATTAAGCATCCAATCACACTATTTCAATTGATTCAACAAGCAAAGAGTTTATCAAAATAGTCTCGAAATTGCTAAAACTGGGCAAAATTTGTTAAAACCAATTCACCCCCTCTTGGTTGTGAAATATTAGTGCATCAATCTAACAGTTTGTGACATAATGAAATACATGCTTGGAACCTCAAACTTGAGCACGATCTTGATTCCTGTTACTAAATACTTTTCTTATTATTCTTGGGATTGAGTGTATTTTGAATGATCTTGAATGTAGATCATCTTGTGGTTGTGTATTGGGTCCGTTTAATGATTCTTAATTAATTGATTGTAACAGAAGGTCAACAACATTTAATGACAAAAATAGGGATAGTGATAAGGATGATTATCAAAACCGGGACTATGATGTTGCGGCATTAGCAAATAACTTAAGTCAAGTCTTACGTTATGGAATTTACAATAATGATGACATTGAAGAGGTACAATGCATGAAAGAACAAAAATATGTACAATTTTTGTGAGATTATTAAGAATCACTTTCTGATATGGTGTTGCATTATGCTCACAAAGCCCTTAGAATTGTTTTCTTCATAAGGGCCAAAAAGTACATGAAAAGCCTACAAACATTATTTTTATAGTGTAATATATATATATATATATATATATATATATATATATATATAT
>Ga0214545_1013535_pt1 | contig 10052 bp, 8 predicted proteins | sample CNSS4metaG_FD_160064 | JGI IMG/M metagenome (GOLD analysis project Ga0214545, IMG submission 160064) | Root nodule microbial communities from cowpea collected in UCLA plant growth center, Los Angeles, California, USA - CNSS4 | ecosystem: Host-associated > Plants > Roots > Nodule | place: USA...
ATTTTATTATCACTTCCCATAATAATAACCAATAAGTCTTTATATTTTATTAAATCACAATTGGGCCCATCATAATATTTCAAATGAGTCACTAATAGAATTAATTCGTCAATTAATTCTAACACAAATAACATATGTCAGACATAAATATCATCTTACCTCAATTCGCAATCTCTCTAGTTGGTTTCTTCTCGGTTCGTGCACGTCATCTGCTGGTATCACTGCTTGGACTCATGGGGTTATCCGCGGAGAAGACTCTGACGATCAAGTCAGCCAAAAGATTATCAGAAAGTCAAATTTTGTGATTAAGAGATTAATGAATGCGTACCTTTAATTGTTGGGATCGATGCGTATTTATAGTTTATTAATTACGTTTGACTTTGTCATGGGCTGGGTTATTGATTGGGTCGTAGGTGGGCCTGGGCCTGGCCCAGGCCCCTTAATTCAATGATTGTTGGTCATAGGGGGTTTGTCTCAATATTCTAAGTCTGGAATGGTCAGTAGATGTCGTTCTGTCCTCTGAAGTAGGCGGCCTGGTTCGCTTATGCTTGTCGGTTGATTCATTTGATAACTGTTTGCATGCTTGCGGGCTATGTAGGCGAATTTTATCATATAGTCGTGTTAGGCTGTCTAGGTGCAATACAATTAATTAATAGGATAATACAATTTATAAAACAAGTTATTATGAGGCTAAAAGCATTAAATTTTATCTATTTTTGTAATGGATATATAGATTCCTAAATTAAGTGACAAATGGGTGTAATGGATATATAGATTCTTAAATTTTACTCTTTTTGTAATGGATATATTTGATTGATATTAAGTAGTAGAATTACATATTTATAAATATTTTTATTTATCATTAAGGAGAATTATTTACAATTTCATTATTTTAAAAAAATTGTTCATAAATTTAAATGCAAATTGTGATAAAAACATATTTACAAACAATTTAAATATAAGTAGTTATGACCTTAATGCTTTTTAAATAATATTCAGATCCATTTCATCAAAATACTTATAGTTCCCAACAAACCTTATATTGTTATTTAATTCTTTTTCAGAAAATTCTTACGTTTTATAAGTAACAATTTACTTTGAAATATCTTACACAAAAATAATAATTGCAGAATGAAGGAAAAAAGAAAGTGCCACTTACGAAGAAAAATAAAATACAAATTAGAGTATTTAAGTAGTTGTTATGTGTTGGGCCCGAAAATCACTTTATTAATATAAAAATAAAATAAACACAAGAAAACACATAGACATCACGCTCATGTCCTTTGACTTCGAGTCAAAAAATATATTTGACTTTTCTTATTTCTTAATACTTTTGTAATAAGAGTGTTGTTTCATAGCATATGAGACTTTTGGTGAAGGGAGGATATGTTGGTTCTCAAGTGGGTATTCACCAAAGTCCTACATCGAGTAATATGAAGAAGAGAGTAGCAAAAAAAAAAATACTATAAAAGTAAAGAGTTGGTTTTGAAGTTTCCACCAAAACTCAACATGTCTCTTAGGTGTATAGGGGACTTAGGTAGTTGTGTATCATTGGAAAGTTTGCAATTTTTGTTAGAAAAATTGCACTATGAAGGGTTTTCAATTTTGGTCCGAAAAAATGCACTTGGGTGATAAAAATTCTTGTTGAGTGTTTGTGGAAGGAAGGCTTGAGGTGTCGAACCATGTTAAATTTCCTATGTGCTTTTATTTATTTTTCTGCTCTTATTTTGGGTGTGCTTCCGCTTGAAAAGATTATTATTTTTAGTGAGCGCTTTCCCAACAGTGGTATCAGAGCATATCTGTAAGCCGCATAGCACTTCCTCCATGCACATGTCGCAAATCGCGACTCACACAGATCAGATCTCTATGATACATCACTCATTAGGCCACATGAACACTATTTGCAACCTCCTCCATAGATTTGGGAGTATCTCGCCACACATGAACTCCACTCTCTTCAAAGGATGTTGATTCTGGTCAATATGCCAAACTACTCATCTTCCTCCCTTGATTAGTCAATATGCCAAACTGCTCCTCTTCTTCCCTTGATTAGAAACAAAAAGGGTGAGCTAAATAAACAACATACATAAAATAACACTAAGTACAACATATCCAAATTAACTTAACCATTTCCTCATTTATAAAAAACTTTATATCATGACCCCCTTGTCTCATACCTATATGAGACAAGCACACATTCAACCATGGTCTTAGGGATTCCAATGCTTCCACGAACTTGATCGCTTGTAGTCCAATTCTATGAACCTTCCCACTCGTAGTCCAACACGCGTGAACAATGTAACACTCCAATTATTGGATGTCATGGAAAGATATAAAAGGAGCATTTTTAACGGAAACGATTATCGATAAAATGAACTTAAGTAAAAATTTATAATTTAATCTTTTAAAAAATCATAGTTCAAACATCCATTATCTAAATTTTTTAAATAACAACGAAATTGAAAATAAATTACACCATCTTTAATGTGTAATTTAACAACTTAATAAAAAAAATATAAACCCCGATTTCACCCATTTCTCTCGTCGGTCTACTACACACCAAAATCATCTGTAATATCATATGTTCCCGTATAACACACACATCATACGATCATCACACACACAACAAACACACAAACAAATAGGAGTAAGCTAACCACAACAATGATATATAAAAGAACTTTAAAACTTTGTGAATAATATTCAACTTCACATCTAAGTACTATACTTAAGCACATAATCACCATTACACTCCCATCATGTAAGAAAATAGAAACTAAAAATTGCCAACCAAACTATGACTAAGTTTGCTCACCCTAACATACGTCATGCAACATTACTCATCCGAACAACAAGAAAAAAATGACAGCAACATTTTAAATTGTGATTACTCTTGATTTTCTCTACCAAAAGGATTATATTTCAAGACCTTTTATGATTTATATATATAAAATAAATGTATTTTAAATATTTATAATACCAGACCAATATATATATATATATATATATATATATATATATATATAATATTCCAATCAACACCTTTAAATTTCCAATCTAATATAAATTGAAATTCAATATATAATCACATAACCATTGACGTAAAAATTAGATACACCATTATACATTGTAGAAAGATATAAGTAGCCCGCGTATCATTCACACCATAATAATACTTTAATGCACATTAAACCCCTAGTGGGACCCGCAAGTATAATAAAAAAACCTACTAAATAAAAGAAACCTGCTGAATAACATGAAATCCTATATCCCTCACGTAAAAGCAATTAAGTTTGGTTGCACCAAACATTTAAAAGCACCCACCATGCACCACATTATATACACTCTACTGCTGCACCACACAAGTAAAGGAAATAAAAAGAAAAGAATAAAGAGAATGGTGCCATACGTTCATCCTCATATTAACAGGGTGTATGAAACATGTTTTGAAACCTAGAGAGCTACCCACACCACCAACATTAAAATATATAAGTATATGACAATAAAATGGAACCATGCAAACAAGAAAGAAAGGGACTAGGCTTATAACGAACCAAAAGAAAATGTGAAGGCACAAACTTTGGTCAAACACTTGAAACCATACATTGCACCGTGCACATGCACCTAGCCATCTTAACGTGGTCCCACCAACTTAAAACAAGTTGTAAAACACCAATTTATGCATCTACCTAAATGTTGCAACCCAAAATCTCACAAAGAAGCAAAAGTAAGTTTATATGTGGATCCATCAAAGATGCCACGCTAAAACTATAATATGATTCCAAAAGTGAACATGAAAAAAAAAAGAAACTGAAACCTCATGCATACCCAAAATTCTAAGATTATTATGTATGCCAAACACGTAATTATCCACTCAAGGAAATACAAATGATACTAACTAAAAGAATGAAAAGAAATGCATGTGATACTATCCCATTTAACACAACCACAAGAAAGGTTTAAAAGGTTTAAATAACCCATTTTGTACCCCTCACATAAACTAGATATAGAGGTTTTTTTTTTCAGTGGTATGCAATTCAGTTAGCCTAATTACGGGAATAGGTATTTTTTTAAAAAAAAATTACAATTATAGGCAAAACGTGTGGGGCATATACGTTTTTTGATGAAAAAATTGTTAGGCCCCATGCGTTTTTGGGTCAAATATGATCAATGGATGAAATCGTGCAGGGGGTGGACGACTTTAAAAAAGAAATCGTGAGGGGCAATACGTTTTCACTTGAAATTGTGCAAGGGGGAACGTTTTTGTATTTGTAATCGATTACCCTCCGAAGTAATCGATTACTGCATGTGTTGCAGTGTTTGTAGGTTTAATGTAATCAATTACGGACATACTATAACCGATTACAGAATGAGTGAAATATTTATGGGTTAAATGTAATCGATTACATAGGTATTGTAATCGATTACAGTCAAATTTTCTTTTTTAAAAAAAGTTGAATAAATTCGAATTAGATACAAAGGCAATCATAATAATTTTTATTGATTTTATAGAGTTTTTTCGTCCATCAGAGAATAAAGTATATAAAACTATAGTGGATGAACGCATAAGATATGATAATGTCATAAAAATTGTGTTAATTTTGACATTCAAGAAAGAAGAAAAAAACATTGAAAAGTAAATTAATTGAAATTAAAAATGAACAAATTATTGGCAAAATGGGCATTGGCCCCTATGATGACCCTCAATACGATAATAAGAACATTGTTTTGGTTTATCCGTAATAGGTTGATCCATTTCGTTATGGATCCTTGTCGTTGTGGGTCTGGAAGGAAATTAGGACCTGTATATGTTGACCAATAGTCCTCATTTCGTAGTGGGTGAAATTGGACTTGATAAACCTTATTTATGTAATCAAGGTTGTAAATTAGATCGATAAAATTTGTAAGTGGCATATGAGCAAAAGAACAAACAACTATGACGTTATGACACGGTAGCCGACTAGCTTGAAAGTGACCACAATCACACCACCAATCATTTAATCTGACAGTGCATGAGATTGGTTTTGGCCGATATTGATGGGGGTCGATATCTCTTGCACCTCGAATTCAGAATTATCTCGATCGTGGCGTTGAACATGACAATATGCAGATTTTTGGTGATTTTGTTGGAGCAAGGCAGTGACGTCTTTTGAATATTGATGACCAACTCTTAACATAGAGTCTGCCTTCAAGCCACATTCAACAAACTAAGCATTTATGTTTTGAAATGTTATTTTCAATAGTGCACAGATAGGTATGATTGAGCCCCCTTAAGCACAAAGTTCATGCACTCCGCTAAGTTTGTTGTCATGTGGGTGTACCTCCGCCCCCCATCATAAGCCTGAGACCACTTATGTAAGGGGATTTAATCAATCCAAGCTACAACTTGCGAGAATTGGGACCTCAAAGCTGAAAGTTTTGCTTGCACTGTAGGTTGTTTTACTTCGTAAGCTGTGAAAAAGAAATATAAAATTAAATGAAATAATATTTTGTTTAAAGGAAAAAAATTTTGCATGTGGAATGTAAGGTTAAGAAAATGTCGTACCCAAGTTAATGAAATCTTTCTTGAGATCTTCATTTTTGAACCGGTTGTTGAAGTTGGAAGCCAAATGACATATGCAGTAGACATAGTGAAGATTGTTTGATTCCCAGTCAATTTCTTTCGAGCGTAGGGCTGACAAAATGCCTTTGTCTCTATTAATAATTAGGCATAGATTTGGTTGAGGAGTTACATGCTCTTGTAGTAGTTGAAAAAACCAAATCAATGTCTCTTTTGTCTCACCTTTTACTATTGCAAATGCCAAAGGAAATATGTTTCTATTTCCATCTTGAGCAATTGCAGTTAGCAAGGTGGCAGGATATTTGCTTGTTAAAAATGTTCCATCGACTTGAACAATAAGTTTACAATACTTAAAACCTTCAATGCATGGTCCAAATGCCCAGAAGCAGCGTTCCATAATGTATTTGGATGTCGCATCCTCACCATCAACATTAACTAGAGGACTGAAAAGTTGGAAAATTGTCCCAGGATTAGTCTGTTGGGCAGCTTGTAACCATTTGGGAACTTCATTATAAGATTGTTCCCAATCGCTATACTCCATGGTAATTGCTTTTTCCTTCGCTATCCATGCTCTTCTATATGTGACCGTATATCCGTAACGACTTTTTATGTATGTGACCAAGCTTTTGATGCGAATGTTTGGGTTTATCCAGACCAAATGAAAAACAATGGAAGCAATTTAAGTGGAATCCAAATTGCAATGATCCTGTGAAATTAATGTAGAGAAACATGTATGTCTACCGTCAATAGACTTGATTTCCCAATGATGTCTGATTTTACTATAACTAGCCCTCAAACGCCATTGACATCCATTGTTGTAATGGATGCATTGTGCAATGTAAAGATGTGGTTCGATTCTAAAACATTGAAGTTGTATCCATTGATGATGTGATAATGTTTTGCAAACAATGTTGCCTCTTTTGAATCGAAGTGCATCCGTTCCCGCAGTTTGACTTCCCCATATGGATTGTAATCCATAGTAGGAACCTGAACAATTTCTTGATCATTTGGATTGTCTTCATAAAAATCATCAGAAGTAAACTCATCCACGATGTCGGGAATGACTGGTTCATCTTCGATTGGATTAGACAAAGAAGATCCTCCATAATTCCATAACTCATTATGGACACGTTGGTATGGAAATGTATTGTAAGAGATTTGAGATGTGAAGTGAGCGGTGTATGTAGAGAAAAATTGGTACAAAAACAAATGGTGTTGTTGTTGTATATATAAGGACTTGAAGGAGGTTGCCATAGCATTATTTACGAAAGGCGTATGAGTATCCAGAACCAAAAGAAATGGGTTGGGGTGCGAATAGGAAAAAAATTTTGAAACCTAAAAATGTGCTACCCCTAGACGTTTTCACTTTGAAAACGCCCACCCCCCACGTTTTCATATAGAAAACATCACCCCCATATGTTTTCTACTAGAAAACGTCTACCCCCCAATGTTTTCTAATTTGAAAATGTTTTGCCCCCAGACGCTTTGTAAATGAAAAACGTTGGCCCCCTATATGTTTTCTTCTTACATATTTATATTCCCATGCTTCAACGTGATTCCCTGCACGTCTGCTGCACCATTTCTGCTTCAAAGTTGCCACATTACTATTCCAAATTCACGTTTCTTCACTATCACAATGCTATTCACAATTCATGCTTGCTTTGATTCTCTTCCTCTGCATTCACGTTACCTGCAACATTGAGAATTGTGATGAGAAACTTTTAAACCATTATTATTGAAGAGAAAGTTATGTGTGGTCAAGAGAAGAAGGCATGTGGCAGTATGCATGCGGGGTAGAGTAGAATAGGTAGTCATGAGTGAGAGAAGTTATGCTTTACGTGAGAGAAAGAGAGAAAAGAAAAAAAAGGTACCCATGTGAATGAATAGTTGATATAGTTGTTTAAATAGACATGGTTGGTGCAACACTAACTTCACATCAAAGAAGGCTTCATATCTTTGCATTTGTATTTGGAATTGCAGCACATCAACAAAAAATTCTCACCCGTCAATCTCACAGGTTTGGTCAAATTTGTGAATTTATTTTTGTGTACAATTTCTTATTGATTAAGTTTAAATGATATTCTGTTAATGTTTTCATCTTCTTTTACGTAGTTTATTATGGCTGAGAACAACAACCTTCTAGTAAACATGTCAGTCTTGCGTCATCAAGACAACCACATCACGAACCAGATTTGGGAAGGAAACAAGAGAGTGCTCCGGCCAAGACGCCATTCAATTTGAATTTTGAAACATACAGATCTGATTGACCCCAGGGTCAGAATGTTAATTGATGAAGCTTGTTTTGGGCACGTTTTGAAAGTGGATAATATGGAGATTAACCGCCTCATGGTAACAACACTTTGTGAAAGGTGGAGGATTGAAACTCACACCTTCCACATGCCACTAGGCAAAACAACTGTCACCCTAGAGGATGTGTCACTCCAATTTGGGGTGCCAATAGATGGCGAACCCGTCACCGGTTCTACTTCTAGAAACCTGCTGTAATTGTGCCAAGAATTATTGCAGGACATTCCACCTGAAAATATGTTCACAAGGAACTAGATAAAGCTGTCGTGGCTAAATAGCAGATTCCGGGAATTACCAGATGATGCCAACCTAGGAACAATTGAACAATATGCACGCGCTCATATCCTGATACTAATTGGCAGTATGTTGATGCCAAATACATCAGCTAGTCTTGTGTATTTTATGTATTTGCCATTGTTAAGAGACTTGGCTCATGTTTCAAACTTTAGTTGGGGATCCGTAATGTTAGAATGTTTGTATCGTGCACTGGATCACGGTACTAAGTTCCAACAAAACAACATTGGTGGATGCATGTTACTACTGCAGTGTTGGGCGTGGGAGAGATTCACATGTATCTCTCTAGAAATACAACCAGTCATGGATGACGAGATTGTGGTTGGCCTTGCGTTCCCCCTAAGCGTGAGGTGGTGTTGACAAACACGTTCCGTCTTCCATGACCAAACAACTGTGGTTGAGTTCAGGAAAAAATTTGATAAAATTCAACCAAAACAGGTTCATTATCACCAGTGCTCTACTAATTTGTTTATACAAATTCGCTATATATTTTTTTATGTTTAATACTAACCTTAATTTTTGCAGTTCTTATGGACACCATATCGACAACCCCTGGTTAATCGCTTGATCATCATACCATTTGTTATATCTCTCCTATTGCGCAATCATTCGATGATGAAGTGAGAATCATTTATTTTTGGTATTTCATAAATTATAAATTTTATTATTATTGAATTTCAAACATGTCAATTAATTACTATTTTTGTATCAGTATGACATGCCTGAGCAATATCATAATTCGCCTTCACATCAGCAGCTTCGTACGAATAGACCCTTTTCTAGCCTCCTTCACTCACAAAATCTGACTCCGGGTTATGGAAATTGGGATCAAAGAATGCAACCTCCATCGTCATCTCATCAAGTCCCCACTTCCTATGGTTTTTCCCACCACCGTCAACCTTTGGAGCGAGTCCATCCCAATTTTATGGTGGTTCATCTGGACCACAATTTTCCAGCTATGGGGGTGGTCCATGACAAATGTTTGGGACATCATCACTGACTCCACCATCCGTATATCGAGGGTCGTCATCTTCACAACAATATTACAGACTAGAAATTCCATTTCATGTTTTGGATGAAGGTTCTCAATCTGTGGAAGCACAAGAAACTAACGAGGAAAGTAAGTCATCCCCTCCTCTCACACAACCCGAGAGACGATCACGACGACCCACACGGAGGCCATCATGTGGCACAGGCAGCCATCGCTGAAGAATGTTACTGTATAATAAAATTATGACATTGTGGGACCATATTCTACTATGCATATATATTATTTAAATATGACAACTTTATATGTACGTTTCCAAAGCAATGAATAATATTTTTTTTCTTTTCACTCAATAATGGTGGCATTATGGTTATAAATACCACCCCCTACAACACTACCATTCCTTGCCATCAGTGGCGGATCTTGACCAAAAGTATTGGAGGGGCCAAAGTAATATAATTTTGAGATTATTAGATTCGATTATTAGTATAATGTTTCAAAAAATGGCTTTTCTAACTTAACAATTTGACCTTTAGTATAATATTTCAAAATATATGAAGTAGGGTCTATCTTGCTTTCATCTATACTTTCTTTTTTATCACTTTTAAAAAAATGAATTTATTCTTTTATTCTTTATCAATATACCTTCTTTGTAAATAATATTAAAAAATAATTTTTCATAATCCAATAAAAAATTGAGACACGTAATTATAAAATAAATATTACAGTCAAGTCACAATTAAAAATTGGTTATGAAAAAACTCATAATACATTATTTTTTTTCTATATTCATAAAAAATGAATATACAAAAAATTCATGAGATAAAAAGTAATGTTTTTATTATCGAGACAAGAGACAAGAAAGGAATAAGATAAATGAGAAATGAGAGCAAAAATAATGAA
>Ga0214545_1013537_pt1 | contig 10049 bp, 9 predicted proteins | sample CNSS4metaG_FD_160064 | JGI IMG/M metagenome (GOLD analysis project Ga0214545, IMG submission 160064) | Root nodule microbial communities from cowpea collected in UCLA plant growth center, Los Angeles, California, USA - CNSS4 | ecosystem: Host-associated > Plants > Roots > Nodule | place: USA...
ACTAATATTGGGAACTAAGGTAGATTCTACCAAATTGACCTTGGTTCCAAATTGGAAGTTGATCTTATAGGCATGATTTGTAGTTCTATAAGAACCACCATTACATGAAACACTAAAAGACTGAATGCAGTAAACCTTATCCTCTTTGATTTCAGATTGGAATTTGTATATCAGTGTGCGTCTAACAGACGCATGGATTAGGACACCCTGCAAAAAAAGTTTCATATGAAACATTATAATATAACATGGTAACTAAAAAAATTAAGAAAACTAAAAAAATGACGAACGTTTATAGTATGGTATAGTACCTCTTTGTCTTGAAGAACAATCTCCATAGAAAATGGAGATTTTCCTTTTGTGTAATCTTCTACAAATCATAACCTTACCACTCTTGCAACAATATTCCAGCTTTCCTTCTCCGGGTTCAGTTCTTGTAATGACTGGGTTTGTTTTTGCAAAGCAGACATGGTGTAAAGAAAACAGAAAATTAGGCAATAGTGAAGAAAGGATGTTGTGAATAGATGTATTTGTATAGAACATAACAATAGTCTGATGTATTTGTAGACATAAAAAATGAAAAGGAAAACCGTACGCATGCTGTGGTGTTGGTTACACAAATTCAGTAAAAATCAGGATAAGCAATTGTCAAACATATAAAGGGGACAGAAGAAAGAAAAACAACTTTTATGAAATGCATACTATGGTTCAGTCAAACCAAAACCATACGCATACTCTGCTTTTGGTTTCCTAAAAAGAGTAAAATGTGGGAAAAGCAAATGGTCAAACATATGAAGAACAGAGAAAAAAACAAAAGCTCTTTTTCACACGGCTCAATGTTGTGCAATAAAAGGAAAATATGGCAGACAGCAAAAGAAAAATAAATGCTGAAGGACATTAAAAAGGAAATAAAGATATTGTTTGAAAGTTTCAAGAAAAAAGAAAGAAGACAAACAAAATTATGAAGAGATGACAAAGCTGAAAAAGGAAAGAAGTAACATGATGTAGTCATGTAGCTGCATTGAATATAAAGGAAAGAAAAGACCTGATGTTAATTAACTGAGGACTCCAACATAAAATATGGGTAAACCTACATAAAAAAAATGATCATAAGCTTAGAAATAAATTATAAGGTTAGAAATCATATGCATAAAAAACATTATTAGAAATCATATGCATAAAAAACATTACTTCCTCTGCATTGAATTCTTACAGTCAATGAGAAAACAGGTCCACCTTGCGTTGCAATGAATAAAACTGAGTAATTCATTTTAAAAAGATGAAGAAAAAAAAATCAAGATTAATATTAAAAAGTATTTATGAAGAACATCAACAACCAACAAATCAACAACCACTGATAATCAAACATGAAGAGAATAAATTGAGATGAGTTCCAATGACTTCCAAATTCAGAATAAACTCATGACTGTCATGTGGAGACATCCTGTATATCAATCTTCAAAACCTACAAAATAGGTAATCCTGTAAATCTGAATAGAAAGTGAAGGGAAAAACAATACCTGGTGGAAGAAAACATAAAAAATATGAAATCAGCCTGTAAAAACAAAAAAATTAGCATCGAACAATAAAACACAAAAAACACAAAAAGATAAAAATAAACCCTAAAAAAAAAGCAAAAAATGATCGGAGATGATCGGAGAAACAATAAAAAATGTGAAATCAACCAAGAACTGATACGAAAAAACAGGATCAGAGATAATAGAAAAAACAGAAAGAGTAAACAGAAAGAGTATTTATGAACAACATCAACAACCAACAAATCAACAACCACTGATAATCAAACATGAAGAGAATAAATTGAGATGAGTTCCAATGACTTCCAAATTCAGAATAAACTCATGACTGTCATTTGGAGACATCCTATATATCAATCTTCAAAACCTACAAAATAGGTAATCCTGTAAATCTGAATAGAAAGTGAAGGGAAAAACAATACCTGGTGGAAGAAAACCTAAAAAATATGAAATCAGCCCGTAAAAACAAATAAATTAGCATCGATCAATAAAACACAAAAAACACAAAAAGATAAAAATAAACCCTAAAAAAATAAGCAAAAAATGATCGGAGATGATCGGAGAAACCATAAAAAATGTGAAATCAACCAAGAACTGATACGAAAAAACAGGATCAGAGATGATAGAAAAAACAGAAAGAGTAAACGGTGAGGGCAAAACGAAAAACTAATCGGGAAAAACCTAATAAAACAACAAAAACAAAACGAAACATGATCGAAGATGATAGAAAAAACATAAAGAGTAAACGGTGAAGGCAAAAACTAAAACTCATCGGATAAAACCTAAAGAAACCATAGATACAAAACGAAAAAATGATCAGAGATGAGAGAAAAAACATAAAGAGTAAACGTTGAAGGCAAAATCTAAAAGTCATCGGATAAAACCTAAAGAAACCATAAATACAAAACGAAAAAATGATCGGAGATGAGAGAAAAAACATAAAGAGTAAACGGTGAAGGCAAAATCTAAAAGTCATCGGATAAAACCTAAAGAAACCATAAATACAAAACGAAAAAATTATCGTAGATGAGAGAAAAAAAATGAAGAGGAAAAGGTGAAGGCAAAACCACAAAATGATCGGAAAAAGTAGCGTGATGGCAGAGAGAGACAATGAGAGAAGAGTGTTGACGGCAAAGAGTGAGAGAAGAGTTGTTAGGGTTACGGTAGAGAGAGAAGGTGAGAGAAGAGTGTTTCAGGAAGAGAGTGAGAGAAGAGTGAAGTGTGAAGGAATTAGGGTTACGGTAGAGAGAGAAGAGTGTTTCAGGAAGAGAGTGAGAGAAGAGTGAAGTGTGAAGGAATTAGGGTTTAGAAGATGAGTGACACGTGTCGTCGCGAGACTGTGCCACTTGTCAACCAAAGATAATGTTACAATATACTATTTTGGGATAATTTTGTGTGTTTTGCTTTTTGTGGTTCATTTAAAAAGTTGCCTTTTGTGCTACCTTGAATTGTATTATTAATATATATATATATATATATATATATATATATCAACATTTAACCGTTATATTTGGATTTTCAATCGACAATTGAGTTATCATGAAGGCGCAATTTTTCTTTATCAGCGAAGAATGAAAAAAAGTACAAGAATTACCAACAAATAATGTACCGTACCTAGCCGAACTCGACCAAGTAAACAATGTGCACATCGAGACCGCCAAGTACCCAGGCTAGGCCGAGTTAGCCTAACTTGTACCGGTTTTAACCTAAACTAAATATCTAAGAGGACAACCTGCACCTCAAATCACCAACATAAGCCATCTAGGCAAGTAGTCGGTCTAGACCGACCACTCGAGCATATCTGGTAAGGTTAGGGCCCAGCCCGACTACTCCAATAACATAGCGAAAATAGAAGCCCCCGCGTTCAATAGGTCTCAAGGGCCTGGGTTAGGGCCCAGGCCCACTCATGGCCCAAACTAGAGCCCAAGTCAAGGCCCAGGCTATGAAATGGTCAAACGTCATTAATGCTCTATAAATACACGTGGACCCCATCATTTAAAGGTACGCATTCATTAATCACTGATTTGACTCTGAGAGCTTTGACTTACTTGAGCTTCGGAGACTCTTCTGCAGGTAAGCCCCCCTAGGTTCAAGCCGACATGTATCGACTGGGAAGAGACCAACTAAGGAGATAGCGGACTACGTGGTAAGGTGACGCTTGTGCCTAACCTATCTTATTTGTTCTCTGCAGGAACAAATAACAAACCGAATGATAAGTATTAATGGTGTAAAGAAAAAATTGATATTACAAATTATTAAAACTGATGTGTCTAATAACCTAACAAAGAGGGGTGAATTGGTTATTTTGGTTTTTCAATGAATTTAAGGAAATCTTGATCACTATCTTTAATCTTTAAAATTCCAATCACAAACTTTCAAAGTTTGTAGTTAATTTAATCAATTAGGAAGACATAGAAGATGAAAGAAACAAAAGAACACCACAATTTTTATATTGGTTCGATTCAAAATGAATCTAGGACCAGTCTTCTCCTAGACAACCCGAACTTAGGAGGATTTCAGTAAATCAATAGAGTTACAAGAATTACAAGAGCATCTATATAATTCAAGACCCTAAAGACTAAGGTGTTTGATCTACAAATCAAGAACTCCGCCTAGATGCAATGCCTCCACACAGTTGCACCTAGACCTTCACTCACACAGTGAATCAACAATGAACATAAATACAATTCAAAAGAGAGCAAGGAACGAATACACCTAATGGATGTGCATATGTGACACTCAATCCTAAAGCCAAGCTTGACCCTCAAAGATTGAATCCATCATCAATCTTCTTGAATGTCTAATTAAATGATCTCCAAGAAAGCAAGAACTCTACGAACCTCAATCTCAGAAAAATCTCTTCTTGATTCAGTTATGCGTAACCTTCAAACTGATTATCAAATCTAGATTGAATCCATCATCAATCTTCTTAAATGTCTAATTAAATGATCTCCAAGAAAGCAAGAACTCTACGAACCTCAATCTCAGAAAAATCTCTTCTTGATTCAGTTATGCGTAACCTTCAAACTGATTTTCAAATCTATTTTTAAATCAGAGTTTTGCTGTTGAGATTAGTGGATTAGGGAATTTACCTAATCGATTATCGTGGGTGAATTTTCACTACATAAGTGCAGTGTCCTCTGATAATCCATTAGTTAAATATTCAATCCATTAGTAAGTTCTGCATATGACATATTCAATAGATTGACAACTAATCTATACAGCTCAAGCTTGGTTTACATGTCGAAGTTGATAAAACCAAACCATGTCGGGCTTCCGCTTCATGAATTGAGCATCCAATACGGGCATTTCTTCTGCACCCCCAACTTTTCTTCCTGCACCTCCAAATGTTTTTCTGATGACCATTATGACCACATAAAAAAATTAAAAATGAAACAAGGTAAACGGTAATAATTTCTTACCAACCTTAATTACTCTTCACCAACTTTGCCTAGCTATATTTACTGATATTTTGCACCCCAACTTAGTCGTTTTCACTTTCATTACATTGCAAAGATGTTTTGGAGGTGGTTCTTCTTCCTTCTAGAGCTATTCTTCATTGATTCTTCTTCCCTTTCATTCCAACAACATTTTGGATTTTGTAACTGCGCTTTCAACTTCTTTATTGTTCAATTATTCTTTGTCGTTCTTGTTCCTCTTTCTCTTTTCTCTTTTGTATCTCAGCTTTCCATCATTCCACTTTCGGTTCACGAATCATATAATATATTTGTGATTTCAGATTTTTATAAGCATTTTTCAGTTAATTAAGGTGTAAAATTTGTTAAAATCGAAAGCTAAAAAATGGGGGTTATCAAATGCAAAAGAAGATCGGAAATCCGTCATCACCGGATTCTAACATCCGAGTGCACCTAATTTTGAAATCTAGGTGTACCGGATTTTGAAATTCAGGTGCACCGGATTTTGAAATGCAGGGTACAAATGAATTGTGAAAGACGGTGGTTTTGGTTTGTGATAGCCAATAGTTCTGATTCCTGAACCAGACCAACTTTTGAAAGTTGGTGTTATCGCATTCTACAAGCTGATGACCACCAAACTGACTTACGAAAGTCACTTGTATCGCTTCCTACAAGTTGGTGACTCCAAAACGTGAAAAATAGCGTTATATCTCATATTTTTCATCTACCCAAAACTAACCCCTAGTCCCTTAACAAAAACAAACTTACCTTATAATGAGGTCGGTGGCACCGTTAATCGACGAGAAAGAGCTCCATTCAACTGTGAATGATCAGAACAACCTCCACATGTTGATTTGTTCGGTGAAATCAACTGAAATCATAGAGGAATCTCACAAATGGAACGAATCACTCTCGTTCTCTCACGGACATCCACAACACTCATGGTGTTGGAACCCTAAGGAGAAATCCCTATCTAAGATGAAGGGTGAGGTCACAAAGAAAGGGATTAAACCACAGTTCATTCATCTAAGCTGGGTTTTACAAAGAGTGGTCTGCCTTTTATAGTAGAAGGTAGCCGAAAAATGTAATAGGGAAAAGGAATGGTTGTCGTCTAACAAAGTTTCCTAACGACAAAGGTGAAAGGCGTGAACCGAAAACAAACTTAATCCTAACAACGACTAGTATGCGTGATGCGTGACAAAGGTGAGGCAACACATGAAGGTGTGAACCCTAGCAGAGAAGAGAAACAGGGCTAGATTCGACGCGTGATGCAGGGATAAAAAATGAGCTTCCCTTGTTCTGATGTTGGTCACGCAAAGGCCTGAAAGACGTTGGCCCAATTTGAATGTTGGAATGAGGGAAAGGCATGTTGTCTGCATTGGTGACTGTAGATTACAAATGGGCTGGTCGAAACAAATGGAAGCCCACAAAGGGAGTGTGACGCGCAACGCTGATTGGGCTTCGAGATTCACATTTCAATTCCAATTAAAGCAGACCTTCAAATGCATGCGTGAAGAAAGAAGGATTCATGGGCTGAAATATGAATTGGGCTTCAAGCTCATTATTTGATTAGCCCACTCATGTGACAAGTTGTAGACATGGGCTGCACAATAAAGCCCAAACATTAGTCTCAAAATAAAATATTCAAGACATGTATTTATTTAAGAACAACAATGAAAGAAATGGGTCTAAGTTGTGAGCCTTGTTGGGGTCACATCATCATCCCCTCCCTCTTGAAGAGGATCTGTCCTCAGATTAAGAGGGTTGTTGAAGGCTCAAAGCAACCAAATTGAAGGTTCCACCAGGATCAAAAATAAATATTCATCAATCATCGAACAAAATGGCATTAAAATCATAATGACCATGCAATATATTTGGCTATGTAATGTGTGAAAATGGGCTTTTTAAGTTTAAAAAAGGTGATATCCAGCCCACTTCACAGAAAAAGTGTCTTACACTTTGACTTAAATGATAGTTGAAAAGAGTTTTAAAGTCAAAGTGTTTTTTGGCACAATATGTTGAGGAGTATGAAATAAGTGGATGAGATGGAGAACAAAATGTTGGAGAGGGAAACAAAACAAAATATTTAATGAAAAAGTGAGAAGAGTTTAAAGATGGGAGAACTCCCTTTGAAAATTGGGTCTTCATGAAAGGAATTGGTGAAGGATGGTACACCAAATCCCTAACAATAAGTTCCCTTTTCTTTTGAAATGCTATTTAACTCTATCAATTGTGATTTTATATCAAGCTCAGTCTCCTGTCTTATTTTCTCTCTTTCTTCAAATTCTTTTCTCTCATTCTCTTCTTTGGCTTTTCTAAGACTCTCCTTTTTTGCCTTTTCTTCCTCATCTCTTTTCTTCTTGTTCTTTTTTCTTTTCCTCAGCACAAAGCTTCTCAAGCTTTTCTCTTGCACTCCTAATTTTTTTTTTCAAAAGTTCTAATCTTTTCAAGCCTTTTTTTCTCCCTCTTATGTTGTGCTCTTTTATGTTGTGCTCTTTCTCTTTGCTTACTCAAGAGCGATTCCAGATTGTTCTTAAAATCTTTTTCTTGTCTAAAAAACTTGGCAAGATTTTGGATGAATGCATCACCTATGTTAATAAAGTTTTTATCCTAGATTGTTGCTCTCGAGTTATCCTAAATGAACGAGGAATGAAATGTTTCCACATGCATGCTTTCAATTCATAGAATGTGTTAATGCATGATTCTCTCCCTTTTTCACTATAGACTGCCTTTCTTGCCACCACTCAGATGCACGTCCTACAAACCTAAAAGTAACATGCCTAAGAATGTCATATTGAGCATATGTACTAAACAATGGTTGCACCAATTTCTCAATATCCCACATCCAATCTCTAAATAATATTGGTCATATATCTTTCCTAAAGAATGGAATGTCACTACGAATGGTATGCCTACCTAAATACAAACTGCTATAAATAGAACAACTCATTTTCAAATGTGTTTTTGAAACACTTTTACCAAAACAATTTTTCACAAAGAGACTTGAAGAATTCCTAAAGAGAAAATGGAGTGAAAGTGATCTAGAAGTACCTCCAGGAAAGTGAGGTGAGTCTCTTGGACAGGCTTAGAAACCAAGCCTTTCCTAGCCAGAGATCTCTAAACAAATTTCACAAAATTTATCAATGAAAATTCTAAGAAAAACACATTAATTGTGAAAAACATTTTTTTTGTTCAAAGTGTGTGGACTAATTAAAACCTAAAGACCAAAAGAAGGTCAACTAGGTTTTAAAGGCATGGCACCTAGATATCACGGTGACCTAAAACAAAAATTTTAACATACAAATCACACACAAAACCTGGACATTTAAAACATAAAAGTAGAAAACATAAAGACTTAAAACATAAACTAGAAAAAAATTAAATCCTAAGTTAAGATACAAGTGGCCTTTGGAACCCCTTAATGCTTCACACTAAACACAATTAAAAATATTACAAACCTTGCTAAGGATGAGATTGCTCTAAAGCATTTTCCCACCTAAGCCAAATGAAAAGGAAAAACTGAAAAATTTACAATACAAAAATCGTGACATCCAAAACAAAATAGCACAAAAAGAAAATAAAAGAAAGTGGTTGGATTCCTCTTCATGCATGAGCTCTCTCGGTCTAGCCCCAAAATGTATCCCTCAAGTGTTTGCACGCCTTCTTTAAGTCCCAGCTCACTCCACAATTCCTCTCGGCATTTTACTTCCACCCAGTAGAATCACTCACAACTCCACCTTCAAGAAGAGGCTTCACCTACAAAGGCTGCCAAAACAGTGAGATTGTAGAATCCAAAAAGAACAAAAGCAAAGCAAATTGCTGTCTGGGAGCAAAAAAATCGGAAAAATAATAAAAGCTCAAATATAAGGCAAGGACAACATCAAGTGATGGATTTAATAGACAAACTCAAAGAATAGCCAATAAAGACAAGCAAGTAAAACAAGCTAACAAATAAAGAAGGCACACAAAAGGAACCTAAGGAAGGTATTTAGAATATGATTACACAAAACCAAAATCAAACAAGACTCAAAAATAAGTTGAATCAAGAGCATATGCAATTGACATTGAAAATAGCAGTATTCATTTTTTGAATTATGCAAGAGAACTTGTATTTTGCTGAAACAAATAATGTTTTCAAATTGGCTTAATTACTCGGATCATACCCTGTTAGACTCAAAAATTTCAAAATGGTACCCGCTTTGAACTTTGTCTCAATTTGGTACCCAGTTTTGTTTATTGCATCAATGTAGTACCTCCCGTTAAATTATCACAAACGCCGTTAAGAGTCAGGTGACGTGACATAGTATAACTGATACGTGTCACAGTTTGTAATTGTACAGTGGCATTTAAGCTGTTAACGTGTACAGTGGATTTATTTAAATAAGTTGTGTGATTAAATGTTTTCCCTAACAGTGGTTTGGCCCCAATCTCCATTTTCATCTTTTTCTTCATCACAGAGCATTCAATTCGTCGAACAAAATGTCTCGCGCACGAAGCCAGGGTTGTTCTTCTTGTTCATGTGGGTCAGAAAACCACAACGTCTCTTGTCGTCCTGGGTGGTGTGGGTCATCAGATGGATCTCCAACTTGTTATTGTGGGGAGATTGCAGTGTTGAAGGTGGCAAGAACAATGAAGAATGGGGGAAAACAATTCTGGGGTTGCCCTAACTATAAGGTTTGAGCTATGATTCTGCTTAGTTTAGTTCTTAGAGTAGAGGTGGATGTTAAGGACATTTGTTGACATTTGTTGATTGGTATTTTTGAACAGCGAAGTGCAAATGAGGGTTTCAAAGGATGCAATTACTTTAAATGGTGCAATGAAGAAAATGTGGATGAAAGGAATGCAACTATTGGAAGACAAAGCAAAACGATTACTGATCTGGAGAAAGTCGTAATAGATTATGAGAAATGGGTTAACTTTTTAATTGGGATGATTTTTTTTTGGGGTTCGTTAACATCATCCTTGTATTTGCGCTGTTTAAAATTCGTTGAAGTGATTTAGTGTTAAGAGGAATCATTGTAATTTGTGGGTTGTTTTTTGTACAATGATTGTAATTTAGTGGAAGTTTAAATGAATGAGAAGTTTCAGTTGTTATCTTCAT
>Ga0214545_1013538_pt1 | contig 10049 bp, 3 predicted proteins | sample CNSS4metaG_FD_160064 | JGI IMG/M metagenome (GOLD analysis project Ga0214545, IMG submission 160064) | Root nodule microbial communities from cowpea collected in UCLA plant growth center, Los Angeles, California, USA - CNSS4 | ecosystem: Host-associated > Plants > Roots > Nodule | place: USA...
CTTTTTTTTTTTACTTCTTTTTCTCTATGTTTAGAGACTCCCTTCAATTTAAATTCATTCTAGGGCACATCCCCTTTATGATGATCTCCATGGAATACAAAAGAAAGACTTATGAGGGAAAGGTGATAGGAAATGGGATGAGAAAGGAAATGAATTTGAGCAATTCCATGTACACATATTAGAGCAATGTTTCTAAAGCATGCCACTTTTAATAAAAAAATTTATTTATTCAACTAACTGATTTGACCAAAGAATAATTTATTTTCTTCTCTTATTTTTTTCACCTTTCGCAAGATTCCATGAATTTATTAACAAAACATGAGAAACAATTAATTTTTAATTTATTATAGTGAAACTTTTTTTCAAGATATGGTGTTGATGCATGTTATGTGCTATGCAAAGTGACATGAAAATGCAAGATGCTACAAATTTGGAAAGTACCTATACACATGCATGTGAGTGTATGTATGGTATGTACTATGCAAGGTGGCATGAAAAAACAATGGGATGAATATTATGCATTATACATTGTGACATGAATCCAAAGTGGATCCATGATACGTGTCAAGTGAATGTAAAAATGTATTTATTTTAAAACTATGTGCATGGTACCATGAATGAAAATAAGATGTGGATGTAATGCATGTATGTGCCTCGAGAGACCCTTATTTATACGTTGATGCAAATAAGACACAGTTGAAAATTAACTACTTAATTTTATAAAAAAATAATATTAAAAAAAATAATGCACGCTCCCTTTGTGTCCTAGAAGGTGTAGAGAAAGTCTATTTTCTAATCTATGGGCTTTTACATGATTATGCTCACAGACTCTCTCTTTTTTCTTTTTATTTATTTATTTATTATTATTATTTAGACAAAGAAAAAACCAAAGAAAAAACTTATTTACTTTTTTATTTTTTTTTCTTTCAAAAAACAAATTATTATTATTTATTCTATTATTTATTTAGCCGGACGAAATCGGGTGTTGACACCATAAAAAAGAACATTGGTTTAATCTTTTACTGATTTTTTGGTGTTTTGTCTTTATTAACCCTTAAAAGATATTGATATTGATGTATTAGAAGAAAATTTTAATATATTTTCAAATATCAATATCATTTTGCATCATCAATGTAAAATCTCAATCCAAATTACGAACTCCATCTACTAATTATTAAATAATTACTAATTTCTAAACTTTATGACTAGGCTTTAGATATATATTTGTAAGGTCTCTACTCCTCACACCCATTAACATAAATTAAACACTACAGATTTTGCAGATATTCTTTTGTCTCTAGAAATTTCACTGTTAGGATTTCCTCTTTTCTTCCCTTGATTAATATTCTTCTATCAATGTCTATATCATAAATTCAATATATAAACAAATTCAATTGTTGTCGGTATGAACCAATTTACTTTGTTAAAGGCCTTTGTGTGGTTCAATTACGTTCCTCGATAAGGTTTTTTACACTTATAATCCCTTAGGGTGTGTTCGTTTGGGGAAGAGTGTGAAGATGAATTTATGTGAATTTGAGTAGATGAATTTGTGTTTTTTTGAGTAGATTTAGAGGGTAAAATGAGTGAATTTGGAGATAAGTTTTATGAAAGTTAGTAAGAGATTTGATTGATGTAATAGATAAAGTAATGTAAAAATAGATAGAATTAGAGAGTTACCAAAATACCCTTGATGAAAAAAGAGAATGGTTTTGTAATTTGATGTTATAAAAAGAGAGTTGCCAAAATACCACACTTCTGTTTTTGTTGTTACAGTGAATTAACACCACCACTCACTTCGAACAAATTACACACCACAATGGGAATGTTCATCTCCAAAGCATCCATGAACATTTACAATCACACACTCGCACAACAACCCTATTTAAATGGCAGGGCAAAGTTCAAACCGATGCACCTTCATGTATTTAAAATAAGGGCAATCTCGTAATGTTACATAAAATACACTAAAATCACCTTAGTTTTTGGTAGATGGAATAAACCCTTCATCCCGCAAATCTGCACTTGTAATTCGCTCCATATCGCCTGAAAAGAACACAGACAAAAGACCAAATTTGTCCTCACAAATACACTTAAACAGGGCAATCACATGAAAAGAACGTTGCATTAACCTTCTTTTCCAAAAACCATAAACATTTTAAACATCTTTAGTTTTGACCTACATAAATTCTATCTTGTAAGATAGATAAGACATTTGCTTTTGATCAAGATGTACTGTTGCAAGTATGTAATATTTTTTTACTCATATCAGAATTTTTCATTTTCATAACACTAAACATCAACTTTGCCTTGCAACAAAGGCCAAAATCAAAATTTGTAAGTTGTCCAAACCATCTAATTTAAAGTCTACTTTTGGCCAAATGAACTGGGTTTGTAAAGAAGATCTTGATTTAAGATGCTAAAAGAATTTTCAAAAGTTCTGCATTTAGGAAGTCTAACCTTTTTTTATATATTTATTGTAATTTATTGTAATTTATTATAATATAATTAAATTGTATAAACTCAACTCAACTCAACTCAACTGTGTATAGTAATATAATCAAAATATTCATCTGTTTCATCAAATTTTATTATAAAATAATCGTTAAAAATTAAAGTGAATTTAAATAATTTGAAAATAAATAAATTAAACATCAAAATTACTAAAATATAATTAAACAATTAAAAAATTAAAATCTTAAACAACAAGATTAAAAATAGTAAAAAATTATAATAAAAAACTTATGAGAAATAATAAAAAAATACACTTAATTATTAATTTAGTTTCAATTTGATGTTTTGGTTATTTTTGTCTTCCTTATTATTTTTTAGTTCAATTTAATCTTTTTATTGTTTTTTTTAAAGGATTCAATTTTATTTTTTCCAATTTTTTTAAGCAAAATTATTAACTAAACTTAATTTGTACATGTTAAAAAAATTCTTTAGAATTTATACATCAAATCATTTAATCTAAATGTTAATCTAAATGTAAAAAGAAATTGAATATTTAGTTTTAGTGTAAAAAATTAAATAATTTGATTATTTAGATGAACAAAAATTAAACTTTTTCAAAAACATTAAAAGACTAAATTAAACAAATACAATAGTAAAGGACAAAAGTAATCGAGAAACAAATCAAACAAAATCAATAATTATAACTCAAATTAAAATACTATATACCTTCCAAAATCAGGCAGGAATGAACTTTTATTTTAATTCACTGTCAATAAAAGCTATCAAAATAAAAACACTAAATAGCAAAGCTATTGTTTGCTCCAACTTTTCAATATTCTCTCATTTTTTAAAAGACTCAAACACCTTTTCAATGCACTATCACAATTTTGCTTTTATCATTAATGTAACGTCTAATTTAAATGATAATAATTAAATGAAACATTACGAGAAATAATATAAGAGCACAGTCATGGAGTATAAATACTACTCCTTACAATATTCAAGGTACCAAAAAAAAAATGCTAAGACATACCATGATGCCTATATAAAATAGAGTTCAAGGGTCAACAATATTTAAAATAATTGTTCAAGCGGCAGACAATACATAGGCTATAGCTAGAGATGTCAAAATGAGTTTCAACCCGTGAGCCAACTCGGCTCACCACGGGTTCGAGCCGGGTTGGGTTGAGAAAAATTCAACTCTTTCAAAAGTGGGTTGAACTCAACCCGACTCACTTAACCCACGGGTTAAACGGGTTCGAGCCGGGTTGAAGGTGGGTTGGCCCACTTAACCCACCAACATTTTTTTACAATTTTTTTTAATTTTTTTTAATAATTATTTACTATTCCTATTATATTTGTTCACAATTTCATATTTTTAAATACTAGAATGTTGCTTAATTATATTTGAATAGTTTAAATGTTTAATTAATTTGATTGTCAAGTTATATATATGTTGATACTTTAAATGTTTTAAATACTAGAAACAATTTTTTCTAAATTAGCATGAAAAAAATATATAATGTTTTTATTTATATTTTGTTGAATAGCATGACAGAAAATTTGTAATATTAACCATGCTTCCTTAGACTAATGGATACTTTCTTGGAAATAATTCTTCATATATTGGCGGTGAGCATGATCAAAATATTGGTTCTTGATTTTAGTATGATTGTCATTTCATGGGTTCCTTAAAAATTTATTTAAATATTTGAATACTAAAAAAAATAATAATTTTTTTAGGTGGGTTGGTGAGCCAACCCACTTAACCCACCAACCCGTGGTGGGTTGAGCCGGGTTATAGAATTTCTGGCTCACCAGAAAGTGAGCCGGGTTGGGTTCACTCATTTTCAACCCGGCTCGTGGTGAGCCAACCCGTGTGAGCCGGGTTGGCCCACTTTGACATGTCTAGCTATAGCCCTAAAGAAAACTCAAACAAGCAGGATCTATTCCAAGATGAACTAGGGAGTGGAATCTCCATTACCCTGTTGACCACGAGGAGTTCTCGCATCTGCTCACATCAATAAATTGATGATCATCGCAAAAAGAGAAAACCACACACAAAACATACAACAAGCAGAAAAGGTAAGCTAAAGTAGAAAATGATTTTATCACACCATTACATGCAATTTGATATCCAAATATTCATACCTCAACCAATCATGTGATGACTCATAACCAATACACTAAGACTCAAGACACGACTCATCCGAATACATATAATTAGTCGGATTCATAGGATGTTTGCACTTGTGGTGACCTTTACTGCTCTACCGAGCTAATTGTTATAGTGTTTCATCCCCCCACACATAAGGTTAGCCTTAAAGTGTTCCAGGCCTCCAACTACTCTCACCACTTGAGTTAGTACGCTCTACGTGAGACTAACTGACTCTTTAGAGTGTCAGGATGCAATCCTTAACTTGAATCCTTACTAAATTATATAAATGAGGCACCACCATGAACTCTCACTAACATGGGTCATGGAATTACATCCTGACCATGAGGCACCACCATAAGGTCTCACCTAGAGATTCATGGAATTACGCCCTGACCAATGAGACACCACCACAAAATCATCGTGGAATTACGTCCTAACCACATCAAAATCATGTTTCATCATCGAAGTCTGTACTTGTCGTGCATATCAATCTCATGCCAACATTTATAACCAACCTTCATTCATATTCCATACCGAAACCATACCAAACTCATCATTTTTAGCCCATGAACCATTCCATACATGCAACATCACTCAAAACATGCTTTAACATAGTAATCCAACTAAACATGTGACATTCACCCAAGAACAGAGAAGTAACCAGAACAAGAACTCATTCTCACCCAGCTCTCGCTCAAGCGAGAGGTTTCTCTTGCTCAAGCGAGCTCCATTAGCCTAGGCGAGAGCTCGAGGAGTGGGAATAGTGGCTTCCTGCGATTTCTCGCTTAGGCGAGCCCTCCTCGCCTGAGCAAGACCACATCTCACTCAAAACGGAGACTCATCGCTTAAGCGACATCTTAAGCAGGAAACCTGGGCGAACCTTTGTTAGTCTCGCCTAGGCTAGACAAGCTCGCTTGGGCGAGATTATCAGTTCTCGCCATTGTTCGTACCTGCATCAGTCATACTTGCATACCCAAAATACAGAACAGAGCATTTTATTTAACCACAGCAACTTACACTTCATACAAACTCGAGGCAAATCAAAAATAAGCAACCAACTAGAAAATATGAGGAACCCTAGCTTCCCTTACCTGGGAAATGCTAGCCAAGGTCTCGGACACTCAAACAATTGAGCACAGTAGCTCTAAGAGCGAATCCAAAGCTGGAAAAGAAAATAGCATAACAGATTTATGGCAAGCTCACTACGGTAAACCCTAACTGAAATCATGAAAATATAGCTAGAGGGAAGAGGATACAAGTTGAAGACCAACTTACGTGACGTAGGAACGGAGTTGAACTAGCTTGAAGATGGAGGAGATCCAAACCCTAGCAAAGCTTCTGTTGAGGGGGAAAAGGACAGTGTAAGGTATTATTTTTGCAAGAATGGCAGAAGTGAGAGGGGTTAGGCTGCCTTAGGGGCTTTGGACACCCTATGGGTCAGTCCTAGCCCAACTGATTTGGGGCAGCCCTCAAAAATTAGGGCAAAATAATTAATGGACTTTACATTCTTCCTAACAACAAAAATTTTCAATCTCGAAAATGAAAACTTACCAGAAAAACAGATGCAAATGTGACTTTCTCATATCCTCTCTAACTCCCAAGTAGAGAGTCACATGTCCTCCGATCCCAGATGACTTTAACTACACTTACTGGTTTTCCTCGACATTTCTCAACTCGGCTATCCTCCAAAGCAACGGATGGTACTTTCATAGTGAGATCTTCCCTGATCTATACATCCTTGGCTTCCAACACATGGGATGGGTCAAAGACATATTTCCTCAACTGCAAGACGTGAAATACCAAATGGAGATTTGCCAACTGAGGAGGCAAAGCGATCTTATAAGCCACATGCCCAATCCTCCTCAAGATCTGATAAGGTTTACGTAAAATTTTGGTAAAACAGCAAAGATTACTTTCTTATTTGTCAAAGAAAGATGGAATACGGTATAAAAAATTAATCAATCAGTTTAATATTCAACACTGGAAAGTTCAATGGCAACTAAAAGAAGGAGATTCATTAGCTTGTTATTAAGTTCGAATTTGTGAAATGATGAAGACAATACTAAGTAGCATAGATATTATTATGAGAGAAGTTGATTATTGAAATGATAATTGATCAAAAATACATATGTAAATTTTTTTTTCATACTTGCATTTTTGAAAGAGATATATGAAATTCTTTAAGTATTTGTGCCTATTTTTATTTTGATATTAGAAATTACTATAAGTGTACTAACAATTGTATGGTTAGAAAAAAAAAATATTTGTAAGGATACAACAACAAATTGGACCGAAATGCACCAGCCCGTTTGGAGTTCTTCAATCTATCTCAAACATATAAATTATAATAAGCTACTCAATCATTCCTATTTTTTAGGAAATAATAAATATTGATGTTTTTCTATTAGGATATGAGTCAAATAATAAATATTTTTTTGAGTGATCTAGGAACATCAAAAAGGATGAGATCAACTTACAACACCTTTTATATTTTTTATTTATCTAAAAAAATTTTAGAAAAAAGAAATTCAATGGATCTATTTCAAAACAGTCCAACAAATAAAATTTTATATATTTTAGAAATAAAATAAGATTATTATTTTTTATTTATTTCAATAGTCTTTCTAATTATTTATTATTTATAAGACACATTTATTTATTAATTGTTTTAAAATTTTATTTATTATTTATTTTCATTATATAAAATACTATTCTATATATATTTTTATTTAATTATTTTTTATTTTTTACCTCATTATCAATTATAATTTTTTTAAGCATAATTATATAAATAATTTTTATTTATTACAACATAAAAATTTAATATTATGTTTTGAAAATTTTATTCCAAAAATATTATTGAGAAAGTCTTTTCCCTGAAAATTACTATTTTAAACTATATTTTGATAACAGAAGGTGTGCGGCGAAATTGTGTGAATTTAAGAAGTAAAAGCTGATAAAAGAGGGCCGTAACATATTTTTCATGGCCCAAAACGCAAAGCCCAAAGGTGAAGAAATAGCAGGAAACCTCTAGAAAATCGAAATAACATAGGCAACGCAAATTTATAATAGGAAAACGCCATTTTCGTTCAGAACAAGTAACACAAGGTGAAGGTTCAGACAGAATTAAGTTTGAGCAATGTTCTTCTTCTTCGTGGGAGGGTTACAGCAAGAGGTACGACAGGTACTGAAATCCGCTGTGGGCAAATGCACATACTGCGGCAACAGCGTTGACCTTGTGAACTCCAACAAGGTTCTCAAGCTCTTCTTTGTTCCCGTGTGGCAGTGGCCAGCCAAGGATCCTCTCTACCATTGCTCCTATTGTAAGAACTTCTTCCCCTACAATTACTCTCTCCCGGCAACCATGGAAGAAACCTTGCTCTGCCGTATCTGCGAGCGCACGGTTGAGGCAGACTTTCGATTCTGCCCTTTCTGCGGATCGGAACTGTGAACGTGAAATTCGGAGAGGTTTTGGAAAAATTTGAAGCGTAATAAATGAAATTGAGGAATTGTTAGTTTTTATGTCAGATACTATGATTGTTTGTTTTCTTTCAGAAATTAGATAATAATTGGACAACTTCTTGTACTTGAATGCAATGTGCCTTTGTTTGTTAAGATCTAGATTTAAGATGCCAAAAGCATTTTCTAAAATTATGTATTTAGGAAGAGATAAAAAGGCTTGTTGGTATATACAAAATTGTAATTATAAAATTTGAGAGGGATTAGAGCATTGTTAATCCTGAAATTTTAGAGATAAAATTATTCACGGTGTTGAAGAGGGAGGGAAAGGAAGATAATGAAGAAAAATTTTAAGAATGTATAGTTAAGGAAGAATATAAAGAATGCAAGCATCTTCAAAAGAAAAAAACCTGCTGCATATTGGAAATTTTGAACTAACTATACAATTCTGGGTACATTAAATATAATTTCAAATCCATCTATTTAAGTTTCAATCAGTATGAAATCAGTTCAAACTCTTATAGATATAACCCCGCAGTTTCTTAAGACTCTCAATATTACACAATCCCCAAACTCTGCCACTTTTTTTTTTTGCAGAAAAAATCAAATAGAATTTTAAAAATCTTATTCAACATAAATCGATTCATAATTGACTATAATCTCGTACAATCAAAAAATTACTCCTGATCTCCAAGAAATCAAAAAACTGTCCCCAGCGAATCACTGCAAAACTACAACTAAATTTAAATCAGAGTAATTTAAGATTTTAATGTAAAAATAAAAAATTTACACCTCTAGAACATGTTAGCGTCAGCGTCAAACAGAGAACCCTAAGTAATGAATTAAGAATGAACAGGAACCATCAGAAACCAAAATTTTATCCCCAATAGCTATAAATGCTGTACGGTCCGCATCATGGCTAGGTTAAAAAACCCCATCACACGGTTCCCTTGTCCAATTTGAATTCAAATCAAACAATTAAAAATAAAAAAATGCAAAAGCCATAAACATTAATTTAAAAAAATAACTAAACATTGTCGTTATAGAGAAAATAGAGCTCAGAAGTAATGGGTTGAGAAACTTATCAGCACTGAATAATCAGAGTGGTGCATGACTTTCTCTAGAACTCATCATAGCCGGAAAATGCGTAAGAAACAAATGCACAAAAAAGAGAAAACAAGAAATTAAGAAATATGTGGGAAAAGAGATCGATGGAATAAGTGGATTGCAAGGTCGCTTTTATAAGAGAGAATACAGAAACCCTAATTCACGATTTGAAAGTCCATTGGTTTTTTGACAAATGGACCCGTCCATTTGCTCTTCTTGGGTCTTTTCTTTGTACACCTCTAAAATTACAATTTGCACTCCCTACATTTTGAAATGACGATTCTGCTCTTCATAAATTTATTTCGGTGGTGTCTTCTCCTTTTGTGAGTTGGTTTGCTTTTGGGTGTGCTTTTCTTTTAATCCCATTGCAACTTTGTACTTCATTGCTAAAGTTGGTTAGTTTTATGTAGAGTAAAAAGGTGTTAATGGGTAGCATTAATGGAGTTTTTTTTTAATGGTTGTCGCACATGTTTCTAAATTACCGGATTCAAAAATGAACTTGGTAGAAACATAATTAGTATTTAAAAAAAAAATTAAACATTTTGGATTGGATTATCCAAGAACACTAATTTTGACTTCGGAATAGAGCACTTCAGAACAGTGAGGTCATTATTCAGACCTATTTTAGAAATAGGTACTTTTTCCTTTATCTCCAAGAATTTCTTCAACATCCCAAAATTTTCAAAAGTTCTCAAAATAATTTTTGAACTTTTACTTAACTCACAAACCTGCATCTCTAAAACAGATTTTAAACATGTTTAGGAAATTATTGAATTTCAATATATATATATATATATATATATATATATATATATATATATATATATATATATATATATATATATATATATATATATATATATATATATATATA
>Ga0214545_1013540_pt1 | contig 10047 bp, 3 predicted proteins | sample CNSS4metaG_FD_160064 | JGI IMG/M metagenome (GOLD analysis project Ga0214545, IMG submission 160064) | Root nodule microbial communities from cowpea collected in UCLA plant growth center, Los Angeles, California, USA - CNSS4 | ecosystem: Host-associated > Plants > Roots > Nodule | place: USA...
CCCCACCCTCAATGCACAAACTGGACATACCTGCAGAAACAAATGATAGAATCAGAAAAACTATTGATCTACTTGATCATGAAAAGGTGCCACTTTGTTTCTAATAATATCAGTCTCCAAATAAAATTTGACTTTACCCATACGAAATAGAGGGGAAAAGGTATATAGAAATGAACAAAAACTCTAGGCTATTCGCTATTTATGCATCGATCAGACAAAAAATACTATAAATGCTTCAAAATTGTACAGAAAATTGGCAGAAGGCAAAAGAAAGTAGTAATCATACCCCATTTTTTGCTTCCATTGGATGTTCTTCATCAATGTGGCAGCATAATCCAACAATATCAAAGTACTCGGAACAAAATGGGCAGAGAAACTCCTCCCTTATATCATCGTCCCCATCATTTTCATCGAAACCCATGAACATGTCTATATTCACAAAAATCAATATTAGATACTCGAAAATAAACAAACACCAAAACTAGAAACAATCCCAAAACCCCCTCTACAGAAAATCCACACAATTTAAAACCACAATATGCTAAATTCCAATCTCAGGTAATAGCATAGCTAACCAATATCTTCACATCACAAATCCAAATTATCCCTGCCATCATAATCACCCCCGCGCCACAGAAAACGAGGCACCGAATAGCAGCTTGAGCTGCGCTTTACAGATAAAATTATTTTAATTACGCTTCCAATTTCATGAAATTCCCATTTCCAGCCCAGTACCAATAATCCAAACCCATCAAACAACCATTAAAATCAACAACAACAACAACAACCAGCTGAATAATTTTCAGAAAAATCAATTTTTTACGTTATGCCCCAATTTTCCCTCCTCGTATATACATCCAGAATCGAAAATCCAACCCCCACACCCATACCCCTGCAAGTTGTAACAATTTAAAATTCTGTTTGACAGAAACCCCGTAGAACAAGGTGAAAGCGACGAAAAAGGGGAAATGAATTGAATTGCGGGAAGTAGAGAAGGCGAACCTGATCGAGATTGGAGAGCCGATTGGTAGCGCCTGGAGGCGGAAGAGAGACGAGCACTCCAAGAGGAATCACCGTCCATGGCTTGGCTCTGTTTGTGTATGTTCCGATTGCGATCTCGATTAGGATTAGGGTTTTGGCGGAGGAAGAGAAAGTGAGACAGTGAGAGAAGAGAGAGAGGGAAAGAGAGATGTGAAGGAACAACACAACGATGCCGCTGAGGAGAGGACAGAAGGAGCAAAGAGAAATCTTACTGCATTTTCCTCCTTTCATTTATATCCTTTTTTTTCATTTTCTTTTTTTCTTTTTTTTCAATTTCACTTTTTTTTTTCTCAACTTCCCACGTCAGCAATAACAACAAGAAGAAGGTCCTATGTACAGTACATGTACAACAGACTTCAAACTCCAGCAAACTCTTTATTGGAATGCACTAACATGCCTGAATCTTAAGTGTGGCAAAATAATATGTAAAATACACTAATTAATCATCAAAATTAGTTTAACTATATTTCTTCTCTTCTTAAATCATCTAATTCATTTCTTTTTACTATTTATTTTTCAAAACAGCTTATAAATGTAATCATTTACTTAATCTTGATAAAATAAATTGTGCAACGTATTTTTAAAACATGTTTCATCAAAACTTCATGTTATGAATAAAAATCATTGAAAATAAAACCAAAATTGAAAACGTATTACGAATGCTATTATTCAGTAGCGAATTAATTAGATTCATATGTGCTTATATTTATCATATATGACAATATTCTTTTATAATTTATTTATTTATTTTAAATTAAAATGTTTGAAGATATTAAATCAATGCATTCATTAAATGTTGTTTTTGTTTTTTTTTTTCTTGTTTTAAATAATACCAATAATAACAGTTATATAATGAGAATTACACCATAAAGCATATTTTTTTAAACATTCAACGTATACAAAATTTACACTAACTATAAACCCTGTAAATCTGTTTAAGAGAAATATAATTAGCGATGTTTTTCTCACATCTAATAACTTACAAGTAATAAAACGATTTTTTAGTTTTTACACATCTCTTTGTTTTCTATTTTTAATTCTCATTCATAACATTGAACCCAGAAAAAAAAAATGTGGTTAATCGGAAAAACCAAAGACTGAATGAACAGCTAAGGGTCGAAAAAAATGGCATGTACTCTAGCGGGAGTAGTTAGTTGTTACCTCAATTCGCATTTATGAAAACGTGTGTAGTTATGTTGTTATTTATATGGTTAACATTTATGATAAATATTTTTAAATACACAGTTAATAACTTGAAATTATATAGAATTGTTTTTTAATACATAAACTATTTTTATAATTTATGATGAATAGTCTTATTAATTATATCATACTATACTTTAATTATAGATTTGTTATTGAAATAATTTAAATATAAACTATGATTGATAAATAATTATAAACATAAAATAGGTTTGCTCAATGAGTTTTATTAGAAACTTCAGAGTTAGTAAAAAGGTTCAAAGTTAGTAAAAAAGAAATTTTTAATTTGACTTTTCAGTATGTATATGTTGACTTCACTAGTTGATTGTTAAGAAAAATAAGATGGAATTGGATCATGGAAAAATTATTTATTTTCATTTGAGTTTTTTAGTGAACTTCTAATAGAATTCCACATCAATATTTAAGGGTCATACATACACATTTTTATTTGTATGTAATTTTATGAAAATATTAAGCGATTGACTTAAATGCATTTATTGAACATCAATGTGACATTACTTTTCTAATTTTTTTTCCTCTTCAGGTTTAGAGTTTCATCTTTTCCATGGAAAAAGTTGTTTACTCCGATCAAAATTTAAAGGGTTGATGATTAACAACTATTGTTAGCGTCATTTTATAAGATGAACAAATAATTTGTTTTTAGTTTTATGTTCTTTTTATCTAATTGTTAATGTTCTTAGTTGATTTATTTTTTCTTTTTCAACCAAACCTTAGTCTATGTAGGATGAAGAATGATAGTAGGATGTTTAATCTTATGATGCATGAGAGTATTTTGGTTGGTTATAAGGATTTAATTATTTTTCAGATTGAAACACGTAAACGATAATCGTTGTAATATGTACGTGATAAAGGTATAAAAAACATAAAAGAATATTAAGAAAATGTTTTACACATCTTTAAGAGTATTTGATAGTTAAATTTTATTTTTTAAAATTCTGAAAATTGTGATTATTCACAATATAAATGTTGTAATTTTGAAACCTGTATTATGTCGAAAGATCACCTAAATAATTGACACATTTTTTAGAAAAAATATGACAAAATGATGACAATATATAGGATATCATAAAAGCAAAACAAATTGACGAGATCATGGAACCAAGAAAATGGAAAAAAAAGATATGGAGAGTTGATTTTTTTGTTATGACAACTAATTCAGTGAAAGGGATAAACATGTTAAAGATGCTAACATGTGTAATGTTTGTGTTCATTGTATTAGTTGTATATTGGATTGTTGTTTACATAGAATAAGTGATATTGTTTTGATGTTGTGCAATGTTGTTTGTTTTGGAAATTCATCTGACAAATAATGTAAATCCAATTGTTGTGAATTACTGTATGGTTGAAATTTTTTTAAATATGTGATATATGAGATATTCACAAAAGGTCAATTATTTTGATAGATATGATCCATTTATTAATCAATTTTATAATTATTGCATAAATTTTGATACTGTAATATCATATAATTGACAACAATGTACTATGACAACTATTATAATTGACAATAATTTATTATGGCATGTACTCTCTGATTGACAGAGAACCTTATATATTTCACAGGTACTCTATTTTGGGTCATCAAATCTACTCTCTTCTACATTATACCATCAAATTTAGAGGGTGAGGGTTTGAAACAAAAAGGTACATCAAAGCATTCTCGTGACAATGGCAATAGCAGCAGGTTAGTCCTTATTCATTTTTGTGAACAGTGTGAATCAAAAGTTGGTTGAATAAATTACAAATTACACTGCTTATAGTTTGATGCATGTTTCTACTAGGTTGAAGCAATATGTTGTGAATGAGAATTCCTTTATGTTATGGTGTACGATCCACGAAATTTAATTAATTAAATAAATAATTAATTAATTTATGCGGGTAGTGGAAGTCTTTATGGTATTAAATATTGACTATTGTGATGTGGAAAAATATTAGCTCAAGTGGTTGAGAGCATTTGATTGTATAAGAGGACTTAGGTTCAAGTCCTATGTATGCAGTGATAATATAATCCTATATGTATTTTTACATTCAAATGCTTGTTATCTCGTATGATTGTGCATAAATATTCCTTGTCTTGCTTAACTTAAGTTTCGAGTTTCTGAGATTTTTTCAGAAACCGCCTAGCGGCAGTTCATCGCCCGCTAGGTGACACATGCATTTTTTTGAGTAATTCTGGGTTCCTGAAGAGGAACCGTCTGGCGGCACGATCCCGACCGCCAGGCAACGCATGTGCTCCAACCTAGTTTTCTGGATTTGTATGCACGGCCTGGTGATGAACACCCATCAGGTGATGCGAACTAGTTTGGCACGATTTTGTGTTTTTGTGAGTTTTGGGCTGATTCAGATTGTAGGAAATGATTATTTTTCGAGATATTGGAATTCTGATGGTAAATAATTGGTGAATTGCGTGGGGATTTGGGATTAATTGGAGGAAAATGATAGATATGTATATTAAGGTTTAAACATTTGGGGTTGGCGACTTGGAGTAAATTACGTAGACAAAAATAATGTAATTATGTGTATTGGAGGCTGAACATATGATTAGTAATCATAAGCGTATAATGAAAGTGGATTGAGTGGAAAATTGGTACACTGGTATAAGCTATTGGTGATTATAATTCGCGCAAGGTGCATGACCAAATCTGGGATTGCCCAGAAAAGGATGCACCGCCTGGCGGCTCGTAGCTTGCCGCCAGGCAATAATGAGGTCAGTGATTTTGGTGGCTGGAGCAGTGTGGCTCGAGTTGAAGGGGACACTTAGGAATTCAAGTGGAATGGAATAAGGAAAATATGTGTTAAAGTGGAATTCAAGTCGAAGGACGGCTTGCTGGTGTTCCTTGAGTTGTGGCTCAGAACGTATCCCTTGAGTTGTGGCTCGGGATAGGGGTTAATCACGTGGCATTCCTTGAGTTGTGGCTCGAAATGACATCTCTTGAGTTGTGGCTCAAGATGGCGGATGAACACGAGGAACTCTTGAGTTGTGGCTCGGGTTGGCGAGTGTTGTCGGTGTGAGTATGTGAGTTGTGGCTCGTATGACGGGTCCCGATAGATTGCCCTCCTTGGTATGAGCCCAACGAGTTTGGTAGTCTTGGGACGTTACAAATGATATTCATATTGGGAACTTCACATGCGTTATGGAGTGTTGTCTGTAGCATGGTTTCCCGCATGTGTTCTACCAGTTGTGGCTGGTAGGTGTGACAACAAGACATCTCGAGGTACTCATCAGAAGACGTAGAACACGGGTAACATGGTGGTAGCCATGTGGTGTGGAATCAAAGGATAAAAAACTCCTTTGGTGTACTTGTATGGTTTATATGATGTGTGTGTGTGTGTGTCTATATATATATATATATATATATATATATATATATATATATATATATATATATATATATATATATATATATATATTTATGTAATTGTAAGCTCACCCAATCTGTTTGTGTTTGACGATGATATTCACATCGGATAAGATAAGTATATGGTATGTTGATATATTTATTTTAAAAATAATAATATATGATAGATATGTGATATATGAATATTAAAAAATATAGAATAATTCTTAACAACATAATAAATATATAATTATTACTGTGTGAATTTAAATTAAAACTATATATTAAAGTTGTCAACATAAAAAATATAAATTATTGTTAGTTAGCATAAAAGTACTATTATTAGAAAACTCTTAAATAATGACCAATTTTAATAACTATAAATATGTTAAAGATCAATTTCCTAATTAGAAAGCAATCTAGAGATCAAGTATTTTGGTAGCCAAAATCTTGGTAGTTAATGTTAGTGACTAATTTAGAAACAAATTATTTTGGTAATAAAAACATTGGTAGCTAATATTAGTGACTAATAATTTAAAAGTCAATTCATAACAAATTATTTTGGTAGTAAAAACATTGGTAGCTAATGTTAATGATTAATAATTTAAAAGTCAATTCATAATAAAAACTATTTTAATTATCAATTTAGAGATCAATTATAATATTTTGAAACTATCTTATATGCCAATAATTTAGTTTTTAAGTTGGTACCTAAATTGATCACTATATAATAACATATTATTTATTGTCACTAAAATTGGCTATTATTCAAATATTTTGTAGTGTATTACGACTTTATAACCTACTTCATTAATAAGTATGTACAAAATATCCTAAAATATAAAATACGTATACGTGTCGAACACGACTACGTGTCTAACATTGAAGTATTAATGCTTCATAGGTAAACCATTATCAACACTACCAGGTATCTTTCTATGAATTTAAGTTCAGCAGCAAGAATCTTACCGTGTGTGCGGTGTTTAGTAATATCCAATCTATCTAAAATATGATGCAAATAATGGAAGCTGAAGAGAGAAAATAGAAATACTAAAAATAGGACTATAATCATCTAAATTAATAAATGAAAAAAATTTATATATATAGAAAGAGACTTACTACCAATTTTAAGTCTTTGAACACATAATCTATCATTAGATAAACTTAAAACTTAAACTAATTAACTAAAACAAATCATATAAGATAACTTCCAACCATAATAAAATCATTACTTAAATATTCAAAATTCTAGTACACGAAAGTCTAGTAAATTTATCATTTCTCTTTGAGATTTGTCATGGAAATATTGAGTTTTAACTTTATGAACTTAGAACTTTGTGTCAGAAACATTTTAGTAACAATTTCTATCAATTTCTTCATTTGAATTGTTGTTACTATAATTATTTAGTTTAGCTCCTCTTGTCTTAAGGTAATGTGTGTCAAGGTTTGTAACATGAAATTCATCTTACATAAATTTTATGGCATCAAGCTTATGGACCCGATCTTTCATTCCAAAATCATTTCTATCAATTTTTACAATAAAAGAGTGATCTTCAATTATTCTATCTTCGAATAAAATTTATTTCCAATCTTTAAAATGGTAAACAAAAACGATGTTTTTCTTTAGAAGAGACTTCAGATCCTTTTTTAATAATTGTGAACACTAAGAAAGTTTTGATTCAATTTGGATGCAAAAGGCATATGTGACAAATATTGATATAAAAATATTTATTTTCCTTTGATCGTACAACTTCATCATTTTCCAATTAAACTTTTGTTTGAATGACCAAGGAGAGAAAAACAAAATTATTCGATCATGTGGTTAGTGTAATCATTGTCAATAGGTCAAATATTGTTATTTTTTTTAGGAAAATAATAGGTTAATAATTTTTTTTAACTTAATAAATTATTTATTTATTTATGTAAAAAAAGTACTATTTTATTATTTTATTTTAGTTAAAAAATAAAAAATTAATCTATTTTAATTTTATTTATGAAAATTTTTGACAAATTTATTAAAAAATTGTCAAAAGATAATTTTCTATTTTTTAATCAATTTTATTTGTTGAATGAATTGTTCTTGTATTAATACAAAAAAAGTCCACCAATAAGTGAATTTTTGGAACTCAGTTTGCATGAATATCCTTTTGATCGCGTTTAGTGTGAGATTTGTGACTAAAGAGGACCTGCATGCAAAGTAGCACCGGTCCAAAGATTTCTTCCTGTGAAACAAAAGACAGCAAGGTCACTCTTACTCAAAAAATGCCATTAAAATTTCTGTCAATGAGAGAGAGAATATTCAAACTCTGAAATAATATATACCTGTAACATTATGCTGGTTGTAACATCACATAAGATAGTAGGACCAACAAAGTTCCCACTCTCATATTCCGGTATCTGTAAAGCAAGCTCTGTAAAGCAGGCTTCTTGATCCGATTCAGGGAGCCGCGGGTGCGCTTCAAACAAGGTTCTAAGGCAGGCTCGAAAGTGAATTTGACAATAGAGGAACAGTGAAGGAGTGTGAGAGTCAAAGACAGCTATGTAGAGATAGAAAGCGAAAGATGAATCAAAGAAGAACAAGAAAGGGGTTTCCAATGGACTCCAATTGTAATACGAGGAGTCATCTGGTTTATTAAAATTCAAATGCAGAAAATTAGCATCATCTTATCACAAAGATGTCGTTAACATTTTCGTTCACAGAGTTTCTAAAAAAAAAATCATAATTGTTTTTATTAAACTTACATTGAAACAATGAAGAACACGAAAGAAAAATACCTTGAATCTTGAATCATCGTAGAATCGGTTCCAACTATGACAATTAGGAAGGAGAGTGAGTAAACTGAATATCAGTCACCAAAATGCGAGAGTAAATCCAGAATGAATTGGTCTACGTGACTGTTTTGAAATGAAAGAGTTTGGAATAAGAATGGGTAAGAGGGAATGAAAGGGTTTGGAACGATATTGAAAAAGATGATTTGAAATGAGAGGGTTTGAGAGTTGGTGGATAGGCAGTTCGAAAAAAAAGAATGGAACTGGAAGTGCGAGAAGGGGAATGAAGAAAATGCGAAAAGAAGGAGCGGGAAAATAAATATTATTTATTGCATCAGTCGTTAAGATATATATGTAAAGGTCGAACTGAATCACGTGTAATATTCTAACGACCATGACAAAATGCCTATTAAAATTACAGATGAGTATATACTAAAACTTATAATTACAAAAGGGTCACTGCCAGAGTACCTCAACCCACCAAATGGAAAGCCAGAAAAATAAATTCAAAGAAAAGCAGAGGGCGATAGGAAGAGGAGTTGCGAAGCTTGAGGCAGTGCTTCACAAATGGGTTACAAAGCACTGGTTATGAGTTTGGCTTTGTTGTTGTGAGAGGTTCCTTCTTCTCGAGGTTCCTCCTTCTCCTTCTCGTTGCTGTTGGGGCGGTGGAGTGACCGAAAGACTTGGCTTAATGTGTGAGGATATAAAATGGAAGCACATTGCATTTCGGGTCTGTGTATTTTTCCACTGCTGCAGATGGCTATGCTTGTGATGTTATACTGCTGGCTAAAGCTCAAAAATTTTGGGGAGAAAATAAAACGATTTTATTGGCCAAATGCTATCTATTGAGTTTGGCCCTAACACCAAATTAAATAATTTGTAGGACATGTATCCAAAAAATTGAGAGAAATAGAATTGACTTACATCTCAAGAATTGGAGTGAAGGATCTTCATTATTGAGATTGAATGTAATTTGTTAAACTTTTTTTATTTTTTTTTTTATTTTGTAGTATATTTATTCAGTTTCAATCCTCTACGTGTAATTTAATATTGTTCTTCAATGCTTAACATAAGTGAAATTCACTTGAAAATGGATTGTCATTGAAAAATACTTGCTGGCCCATGTTCTAAATCAAATCACTCAAGGATGCAAAATTCTGGATACAAACTCTAAAGTATTGAAGGCGTGTATAATTTCTCAGAAGTTGGAAACATGGGGTCAGTACTTCCAAACGTGGACAAGTATATCCCCTCTGGTTTCAAAGCTGCAACAGAATCAGTCCTATTGGGGGTAAATAAGTTTCCATTCATCTGCGATACAGAAACATGACTCCTCTCACAAGTTGGTGGAACAATTTCACTCCTTTGTGATGTTTCTGGTGAAATTTCATTCCACTGAGATGTTTCAGAAACATACATCCTCTCTGATGCCTGTGGTGTTGCAACAGACACTCCTTGGCTAGGTAAATCCCTTTGCAATGCAGATGATAATGCTAGTGACATGTCCCTCTTAGAAGTTGAAGGCAGCACAAGGGAAACATCCTGGCTTGTGTGATCCTTCTCAGTTGATGTAGATGCGGACGACATGGTTGTGTTTGGTATATCTGCATCAGTGATGGTTACTTGTACTTCATAGGTTGGTGAATCACTTTCAGATTCCATTGGCATGGCTTGT
>Ga0214545_1013547_pt1 | contig 10041 bp, 5 predicted proteins | sample CNSS4metaG_FD_160064 | JGI IMG/M metagenome (GOLD analysis project Ga0214545, IMG submission 160064) | Root nodule microbial communities from cowpea collected in UCLA plant growth center, Los Angeles, California, USA - CNSS4 | ecosystem: Host-associated > Plants > Roots > Nodule | place: USA...
ATATATATATATATATTATTTTTTATTTATTCTAATTATTTGGTTTGTCATAAAACTCATTCGCATTTCAATTATATTTTTCATCTTATCATAACCTTTATGTAATTATGTTAAAAATATGTATGTTAATTAAAATTTTTTATGTCTCACATTTGAATATTTCTATTATTTTTTAATATTTTTATGTAATGTATATTTTTCTTTCACATGAAAATGTTTAATACTCTCAATTTAAGTATTTAATAGCATAAACATTTCGTTTACTAGGTAATATAAAAAAAAAAATCATTTACTTATTATTCTTATTATTAGTTTTTGTTTCATTTGAATAACATTTTTATTTCACTAAAACATTTTTTGTTATTTCTCAATCACTGAGTATATATGTTGATATTTGAAAAGTTTTCTTAGATCTCTAAGATATTTTTAAACTTATCATACCCTTAATTATACATTTGTTTTCTTTTGTACGATTTCTTTCAATAGTCTCTCAAATTGTTTGTAAACATTTGTTAATTTTTTAATATTTTTATTTCTTTTTTATTTTCATTATGTAGAATACTATTTCGATATATTTTATTTAATTATTTTTTATTTTTTAACTTATTATCAATCATACTGTAATTTTTTCACTATAATTGTATAAATAACTTTTATTTACTACAATATAATAATTTAATGTAATTGTCATTAATATTTTTTTATCACCATCCAACATAATTGAAGTTCAAAAGATACAAGATTTATGTTAAAATTTTATTATTATGATTATTATTTGTTCTTTGTATCATTTTGATTAAGTAATGTATTATAACTTTTATTAGTATATAAAAAAGAGATTCATTAGAATTTAAAAGATTAAAGTAAACAAACATTTAAAATATATTTTAATTTGAATATTTGTTTTTCGTTTATATTTTTTAAAATATATTTTTCAATATTATCAACTATGTTTCATTAATGTTTGTAAATTTAATAAATGTATTGGTTCTCATGAAATTTTATTTGGTATTATAATCTAAAATGTAAACAATTATAATTTATTTTAAACTTTTATTATGATTATTATTTGTTCTTTGTATCATTTTGATCAAATGATATATTATAACTTTTATTAGTGTATAAAAAAGAGATTTATTAGAACTTAAAAGATTGAAGTAAACAAACATTTAAAATATCAATTATGTTCTTTGTATCATTTTGATCAAATGATATATTATAATTTTTATTAGTGTATAAAAAAGAGATTTATTAGAATTTAAAAGATCGAAGTAAACAAACATTTAAATTATATTTTAATTTGAATATTTGTTTTTCTTTTATATTTTTTAAAAAATATTTTTAAATTTTATCAATTATGTTTCATTAATATTTGCAAATTTAATAATTGTTTTAGTTCTCAAGAAATTTTATTTGGTATTATAATATAAAATGTAAACAATTATAATTTATTTTAAAGTATTTTATATAGAAGAAACAACCATCATTCTAATATTAAATATTTGATAATATTATGTTTCCTTTATCATAATTTTTTTATTATTTTATGAAAATTAATTAAAATTAATATTGAAGTAGTAAGAAAATGAGTATGAGTATGGGTACGAGATTATACCCGTTACCCGGTGGGGATGGGATGTGTCAAAAATTTAATACATGTTGGGTTTAGGTATGAGAATGGAGATGAATTTTTTTACGGGGATGAGTATGGAATAGCAAAACCCGTGCCCGTCCCGTTGCTGACCCTAATCATAGGTAAACAATATTTATATTCTTTATAATAACACGTTTTTCCCATCAAATTAACAAATTTTATTATTTTTTATCAGAAATGAGACCAATTCATTTTATAAATAAGCACGTGGAGACAAGACATAATCAATAACATTTGATACAAAAATAATTGAAGTTCCAAAGTTTGTTATCCAAATTTGTGATTACTTGGACATACAAAATCAAATAGTCACGTACTTCAAGTGATAACACTTTCTTAAATGGAAAATATAAAAAATTTTGAACATTCAATCAAATTAAAGTTTTCAATAAAAACTAGAAACTCAATTGAAAACTTCACTGAACAACTTAAAACTTGATTAAGTTATTATTATGTCACCTTAATTAACGAAGAAGATTTAATTAAAAAATACACATATTTTAGATATTCAATAACGAAAATTTTAAACATAAACTTAATAAAACAATACTCAAATTTAAAAAATACTCAAAATTTAATTAAACCTTTATTTTATCTTAAATTCATAATTTGTTATAAGTTTTCTCTTATATCTTTATTTTTTTCCACTTTCAAATTGATTTATACTTATTCGGTTACTTTGAATGTTTTAATAGTTTTACCCTTTTCCTGTATTTGCAATTCCTTATTTCTTATAATCTTTTATTCAGAAAAGTATTTAAGAACATACTTTAATTATATCATAACATCTTATAAACACGCAATCAATTTTAGATGCAATTGTCGCTTAATAGTTACAATATTTCTTTACTTTTATATGTTTGGATAGTTATCAAGTTCGAGTCTATATATTTAATTTAGTTTTAAAATTAATTATATTGACCTAATGTGTTTTCTTGATTGACTTTGGTCAATATATAAGAATTTTAACATAACCAAATTAAAAATTATAAAATCACATAATGTTATTTATTTTAATTTTTGAAAATTGATATCGATCGGTTTAATAAATTTTCATCGAAACAATATCATATCAAACATGACCAGTATTGCAATTTTTTGTATCTATCAACTTTCCAGTTGACTTTTTTTTTCCATAAATATTCAAATTTAATATTTATTTTTCTATTGATAAACCTTTAAATTATTTAAATTTATAAGGTTAATATGTTACATATTAGGTTAAATCAACCTAAATAAAATTTGAGAACTTTAAATAAATTTTATAATTTCTAAAATGATAAACAAATATTTCTAATTTAAAAAATTTATTAGTACGATAAGAAGTGGATTTTAACTTAGACTAAATTCTATAAAACTAATTTATAAAATAAAATTTGAGATCATTTTAAATATATATTATAAACTCATCTTATTTTTAATCGATATGGAATATCCAAACATAAAAATCCAAATTTCACATGACAAGTCTCAACAAAAAAACTGATTTTAAGTATGAATATCAAACTTTCATTTATAGTTTAGCTTTCTGAGAAAGATAAATATTGTGAACAAAACTACAATGACTTGATGTTCCAGCCTCTGAAACAAGGAGCACGCGACCGTGGTTATTTAACATACCCCAAGAATGTGATATATAATTTCCTGTTCATTGTAACAGTGGGGTTTTCATCTTAAAGCAAGCATGACTTCAACAATGAGTGGCTTCTCTTAGACCGTATAAATTCCAAACTTTAACTTTAAACCAAACACTTCAGTTGCCTCACTTGATTAAGATCATATGGAGCTTTTTATTCAACCAATAAAAGCAATAACTTAACCAACAAATTTTCTTTACCTTTGTAGATCATGATGCTAGAGTTGTAGGTGGACAATTATCAACAGTGCAAGCCAAGATATCCCTGTACTCCCTGGATATTCTGAAAGAGTCATAAACTTCTCCATCACTGCTTTTCTTGTATTCAAGCAACAGGTTTGATTGGTCAAATGCTGTAAGCTTGACAAATCCAAAGTCATGGTCTTTAAATATACTCCATCTTGTGTTTATGGGAGCAAAATCAGCAAGGGATGCTCCTCCTCCCCCAACCACTAGATGTATTGTACCATTCAAGGGGCCCTTGTAATTGTGCTTCTCTTTACTGGTGCAGATGTTCTGTGTAAGGAAAATGGCAGTTATTTTTTCATGTTTAATGATAACAGAAAACAAGAAAAAAGTGTCATAATTCAATCATTTTGATTCTTGATGACAAAGTGACGGCTAGAAAGCTCAGATTCGATACCGCATAAATACAGGAATATGATGAAGTTAATAATCATAAGCTACGACACAACTATAACACCCTGTATTAAATTAATCTTCATGTAGTTAAAAAAGATGCAAAGTTATTTTAGATAATAAAGTGGTAGAATTTATCTTATTATTGTGGCATTCAAATTTATATTGGTAAAAAGTTAACGTACCAAAAGTATACAAAGCTAACAAGTAAGAAATATTTTAATAACAAAATGACCATAATCTAATGTCTGTCTTGATAACCAAACTGACAGTGAGTAAAGTGACCAACAAGAAAAGGACAAGATGAGTTGTACACTTCCAAATGGAGAAAGCTATTTTCAAGCCATAGCATATACTCATCTAGAGCTTCTACAGGGAACTAAAGGAACAAAGTAAAAACTATCTATCTCTGAAGTTAGACAAAATACCTCATACACAGGGCAAGTTCTTTCATAGTTATGGACATGTCCATACATTGCTATGTCAACCTTATACTTTTGCCAGAGATATTGAAGGTCTTCCCTTCCCATTGGTTCTTCAAAAGAGCCTTCTGCAACATAGAAGTCTGCAGAAGAATAACCAAGCACCCTATGCGCAAGAAATATCAGCCATGGCTGTTTCTGTCGGTCAACCGAAGCTAGGCAATTTTCAATGAACTTATACTGTTCTGATCCTTTTCTCCAATCGAGTTCTGTGTTAGCTATGCAGAATCTGAACATACCATAGTCAGTTGAATACCTGGCAAAGTAAAGTAATTTTTGAAGATCTTTCTGGGAGGAAATAAATAGCATCATTAACATTTTTTTGTCCGTATACTCAAGAAGCTAACAAAATTTACTTCATTTTTATGAATAGGTTGACTTAGTTTAATAGGTTAACTTAGTTATTTGGTGCAAGAGAAGGGCACGGCTATGCAACTTTGATGTTTTGAATACATGTGAAAGATGCTAAATGCCTACGTCCATTAGAGTTTTATAAAAGGGAACTTATTAAACACAGATGCTGAAAGGTTGAAATTATACAGATATTTTACCAGAATTTTTCCCTGTTCTCAGCTGGTACATAAAACATGGTTTGAGACGGTACACCACATTCACCACCAGAATCCATGGTTCCATAAAATGATCCAGTCCCTGGCCAGTCACGTTCATGATTGCCACTAAAAGCAACAAATGAAAAGCATTAAATGACATAATCGAGTAGCAGTAAACATACGAAAATGCAACTCATGCATGACAAGTCAAACCTTGCCGTCATATATGGTACAGTTGATGCAATTGGCTCAATTTGAGCAGTAAACTGATCCCACTGTGAAAGGTATCCAGACGCATAGCATAAATCACCAATGTGGAAGACTATATCTACGTCTTTTAAGTCTTTTATAATCTGTTTAGTAGTGTTGAGTGAGCCAGGCTGGTAATTATTAAATTCATTGGAGCCATCAGCTTCTGCCTGCGTGTAAGATAAGAAAATAAAAAGTAGAGTAATCAGTAATTAAATCAGAAATAAGAACACCTGATAGCTTTCCAGGGTATAAATATTTTGACAATGCAAAATATGTAAGTTAAATTCAAATATAAAATAACATAAAATAAAGGAGAGTAGATATAATTGGAATAACCTATGGATCAGAAGAAGACAAAGAAGTAAGAGATTTAAATCAACCCGATCAATCTTTTCTCTTTTGCCTATATGTAATTATGAATTCATTTATACAAATGGTATCTCCAGATTTCAGAACATGGTTATAACTAGAAGAGCCACGAGAGAAAATAAAAAGGAAAGAAAATTACCTTTCCCATATCACCGAATATGACTACACGTTGCAAGGAATTTTGACCTGGAAAAGGAGATGCTTTGAACTGGTATTCTTCGCTCCATATTACTGTACCATTAAATAGTCTATGCCCCAGCTTGTATATGTACCTGAAAATAGAAAAAAAAATACATTGCAATTTGGGGTTCGTGCACAGTGAACTGCTGCTAATAAAATCAAGATGTCCCTTCGTACCAGAATATTTAGTTTTGAACCAATATATAGTTATGTTACTTATGATAATACAAGTCATGCGGGGAAAAAGAAGTATATTTGGTGCCAAATCCTTTCTACTTGAATCACATGCAAATTTCTTGGTTTCATGATAGTGGCTATTCTTCCACTTCAACCAAATAGAACCACACCCAACATAGCGTTTGGTTTCTTATAATAATACAAGTCACGTAGGAAAATAGTTGCATATTTGGAGTCAATCCTTTCTAATAAAATAAAATCTCATCAAATATCTTAGTTACTTGACAGTGGTTATCTTGATGAAATTTCCCATTTAATCATTTATAAGAACTCCAAACATTGGAATTTGAAGGATACATATTCCTGTTTTCACTGAATGAAGTTATCCATCAGCATATATTTCCGTTCATCACAATAATATTCTGATACACTACAGCGTCAGCACTCATAATTACTTACCAATTAGAAGTAATTCCAAACACCGAAATTGCAAGATATTCATGTTTAAATATGTTAGCTTTTTTATGTTCTAATTGTCGGAAAATCTCGCATTGCATGCCTTAATTCTTAGAGTGCAGTTTATATATCTGTTGGACAACCTCACTTACTGCCAATTAGTTTTAAGTTGAATTTGACATGGCATCAGAGCCTACAGTTTATCTTAGTAATTCCCTAATATGTCAATCAGAGAGTTTGCACTTATTAATTAAAAGTAGTTGTGAATAAATTTATATATCTTGCATGATGTTCTGCATAAATTTGTGAAAATCAAATGGATTAAACAGGGATCATTTCTAGTAATGTTATGGTTGGAAGGTGCACCTTAACTCAAAAGGAAGTCTTACTAAATGAAGCTTTTGTAAGGTAATAAAATTGCCAACATGTGCGTAAGCTGTGTTGTAGTGAATGAGTGGACATACAATAAAATATTTTATCAGAAACTAAAATATCTCACCAAAAGTTGAAGTAGATCCTATTGTGAAATTAAAAAATAGAGTAGCAAATTAAGAATATCAGTTGTCAAGCAAGCAATTATAATTATTCTCAAATAAGATATAACATACTCTCTGTTGGGCCACAACTCCTTCAGAAAACTAGTGTGTGTATATCCTGGGTCACGCCATCCAACAGTTCTTGCTGGTGCACCTACATATATACATGAATATAAGAAAGTGAACGTTTTCAATTCCACTACTTCCTCTTTATGAATGGAATTTGCAAATAGCCATCCACATTTTAAAATTCAAATACTATTACCGACACAATAAACATGATTTTCCATCCCAAAAGTACCTATGACTCAAATATAGTTAAAATTGACACTAGAAGGTAGCAGAAGAGTTGCATACCACACATTGTGTTGCGATCAAAAGTCAGTGTCCCAGCAGGAGATTTCACATGGTTCCCTCCTTTAGGGCCCCATTCAACAAAAGGTTCAGCTTCGCTGATTCCATATCCACTTGTCCATGTTACAGTCATCTGTTACAAGAATAAAGTAAATAATCTATTGATAATCCTAGATATTCTTAATCCAATATATAGTGTTACGGACCAATATTAACGTGGTATATGCAGAAGCGGAAAATATCAAGAAAGTGGAGAACTATTTATCCTTTGCAATCAAAAGGAAACTACAAGAAATCGAAGCCTCCAATGTTCTAGAGCATAGCTCTAACAAAATATCAAAAAAATAACAGAATGCCCATTCCCCACTTGCTCACGAATCTAAATAATAAAAATACTCTCATATGTTTAACAACCTCTCCACTACTCATGGCACCTCAACTTTAGGATTTCCCTTCTTCGTTTTAGGCACATACACCCTCCATGCCTCAGGTGTCTCATGCCCCTCATGGACCACTGGCTCTTTTGGCCCATAAACTTGTTGGGCTCCAACACACACGCATTTACCAACAAACATCATTCTAAGAAAGACTTTGAGTTCTAATCAGAGCAAGCTCCTGCAGCACTAATACTCATGCGAATAATATCCAAATCTGATAAAAAAAAGAGGCAGTTTTGAAATTGTAATATAGGGAGCTTAAACTTACTTCATTCCATGTTTTCCCTTGTGCTAATCGGGGATATAGTGGTGCATTCGGATTGATGAATGATACTTTATTTGACACGGCAACGAGCTTTGGCTGTCAAAAATAATTTTAAAAAGAATAAATAGAAAGATAAGGTTCAGCTCAAAATCCACATTTCTTGTCACAAACGAAAAATAGTTACATATGCAAACAGGACAAAACAATCAAACTAACCTAACACCACTGCGTTGGGGCAGGGAGTAGACTGTCACAAATACTTTATAAATAGAATTTGCAACAGAAGTCCACAAAATGTATGTATGCGTACTGGTAGGAATTTCTTTTCATGGGAAGTGGGAGAAAGAGTTATGGCTGTTTTACAGCGCAAGAAGATGACTGGAACCATCTCAGATATTATGAAAGATGGAGCCGTCTATGAGATGCTCAGATAAATCGGAGATGAACAATAGGATGGTATGAGCATGGTGACATTAGCCTAGAATCCCTTGAACTATAAGATGAATAGAGCTCCAAATAGTTGAATTATAACGGTTTTCATTAACAAATCTACAATCATAATACATATATTTATTTGATAAACGGGAGGATTAAAGGGTAGAGGAGTTTATATGCATACACTTGTCAAGCCACCTGTGAAAAGGGCAAATGAGAAGTCGGATCTCTGATTAATCAACTGAAGCTTCAAGGAACCTTTTCCTGTGGTCTTGTAACTAGTACTTGAGAAATTGGCATATTGATACTGAAATCAAAAAAGGAAAAGAGTTTAACATCAAAACATTTTAACTTCAAAACTTTCTTCAGCTAAGGATCTCTGTGTCACACCAACCTTGATAGGCGCAGAACATAGAAATGGGGGATCCACCCGTGTGTTTTCAGCAGGGCATGTAGAAGCACTGGAACATGTGAAACATTGGATTCCCAATTAATGAATGGAACGAGACTCTTGATTCGTAACTCATACTTATACACGAGCAAGATCATGATGTGAAGCCTACCTGAAGTTTGCAGGAGAAAACACTCCAATCCAATCTTCTACAGTGGGTTTTGGATTACTGTATTGCAGCGTAACCCATTCTGTATTTTGTCCCTAAACAGTTGCAAGCAGGATCCATCAATTTCTGCTACCAGAACTTATTTTCATCGTAGGAGCAAAAAATGAAGCGGCTAAAAACTAAAAAAAATTCAAAAGTGCAGTCAAAGCGTACCGTCAAGCCAAGGACATTAGGAGTGGCTTTGATATAAGCACGTTCATCAAGAGCAAGTGTTGTTTCATGAATGGCAACTTTGGAGAGAGGTTGGTGCTCATCTGACACTGCTAGCTGAAAGGTTGCAAGAACAAGAAAAGAGAAAAATAGCTCTCTTGACTTCCACATCCCACGTATCATCATCATCATCTGAAAAATTTCCAAAATTATAAAATGAAATCAGAGACTGCCATATTAATCAACACCTACCCTCTTCCCAGAAGAAAATAAAACATTAAAAAAACCAGCTATAGTCGGGTTTAACGAAAAGGGTTAGTTCATTACAGTCTTGCAAACTAAGGTTCCAACTTTTGCTGCGAGAATTCTCCTCGTTTAGTATCTTTTTAACACCTGAACAAGTATTAACTGTGATGAAAGATGGCCGCAAGGGAAACAAATATGAAACACATACAGGGTAAATCTCCAGCCACTAAAATTGCAGTATGAACTTAAAACAAACAAATGGGTGGCATAAAAATTAATACCCAGTTCCCAGATGAAGAGAATTGAATGTCAACATGGCATGTGAGTTGAATCAAATGAAATGAAGGTGGAGATATATATATGCAAAAGGGAAGTATAAGAAACAGTTGTGGCAATGGGAAGAACAGATCGACAGACAACTAATTTTTATTTTATCAGAAAAGGTGGAAAAGAGAAAGCTTAAAATTTAAAACAGCATCACATTGTTTCATCCTATATAGGCTCTCCATTTCGAAAAGTCACCACAACCATCAGATATATATATATATATATATATATATATATATATATATATATATATATATATATATATATATATAGAT
>Ga0214545_1013550_pt1 | contig 10038 bp, 3 predicted proteins | sample CNSS4metaG_FD_160064 | JGI IMG/M metagenome (GOLD analysis project Ga0214545, IMG submission 160064) | Root nodule microbial communities from cowpea collected in UCLA plant growth center, Los Angeles, California, USA - CNSS4 | ecosystem: Host-associated > Plants > Roots > Nodule | place: USA...
TACTATTACTGTGTTTACAATCTTCCGTGTCATTTTCTTTGCATATCAAAACCCCCCTATTTTTATAGTTGCTAGTTTTAATTGCATTTTTAAGAATCAAATATTTGAGATTAATTCCGTATTCGTTGTGAGACGAATCAGGGTTATCTTAATCCTAACTATTTTGTTCACTACTAACTGACAATACTGAAGTTGCTAAAGTAGTGGTAATTTGATCGCCTAACGACAACGATATCAACCTTATTTCTTAATGGGCTTTTCTTTAGGGCTATGGCCCATGTAATGTTTTATGCTTTATTACTCTACTTCCATCTGTTAGACTTTTCAACTGTGTTCTGTTGGCATCATGGTGTGCCTAGTTTTGTAGGGGTGGTGTTAAGGACCCCAGGACTGCACTATTGTACTATTTATGTGTAGCGTTTCTTTTAATTACGCTTATTAATTAAATGAGACGTTACAAAGAGACGGTCAAACAATTATCTAAAGAACAAAATTGAAAAAATAATTATTTTAATTTTCAAAAGTTATTTAGAAAGTAAAATTAAAAATTAAATGTATAATCCAAATCTGTTTTATATACATATAGGTACATATGAAAGAGCAGCTATTGATAATTATTCAAGGATAATGAAAAAGAATTTTATCAAATTCTTATATTTAGAATTAAAGTTTAGTTTGCAGACTTATTTATTTATTTGTTTATTCATTATATTCATTAAAGATTGAAGATAATAATTTGAGTTACATTTTGGGATCGGAGAGAGATAGTGATTTTTTTCTACATTTAAATATTTTTAGTATACTCATAGAACATTATTTTAAAATAGTTGTCTCAACTACACCTAAGTATACAACACCCAACAAACCCCTGATCGTATACTCTATGTCGAATACTACCCCCTCAGTATACCACTCTAGGAGTACGTATACTCTCTAGTGACTCTCTAGGCTGCATACTCTATAACAATATCCCCCCTGAAGGATCCGGCCATCAGCAACCCCCTGGGTCGCATACCCTATACTAGGAGCCCCCATCTGCAGTTACCAGCGACCCTTTTGGCCGCATACCCTATGTTAGTCCTCCTCTACAATATGCGGCTGCCAATAGTCCCGTGGGCCGCATACCCTGCATTGTACCCCTCCCCAAACCACTTGTTTTACACCAAAGACCAAGAGGCAAGCAACCTAAATCCAACTACCACTTAGATAGTCGTGACGAACTAGAAGCGCCCAACCATGGAGATCCTCATGACCGAGTACCGAGTGCCGCCTACGTCAAATCCATTCCTACAGGTATACGGTAACCGGCAATGGAAGCCCATGAACGACTACCATCGACCCTTGAAGGACCTCATGGTAATTTCTCTCCTTACTACTTGATCCAGAAGTGACCAAAGAGGGAATATTGGGCCAGAAAGCGCATTTTAGGTAGGACCCACAGGTAAAAAGGTATAAATAGCACATTGTTCTATGCATTGATTACACATTAAATATTTTCTGAATCCTCTGACATCAGCAGCACTAACTTAGGCATCAGAGTGTCTTTTGCATGCACACTTGTGCCGTCCTCGGAGCCTCACCGGAGAAAGAAGATTCACCCGACCACCCAACGCCAGAGTTGTCTAGTAGACTTGTGAAATACAACTTGGTCCCCTAAGAATAATAGTAAACCAGATATATGAACTTGTCTAAGTCATAGGTTAATACGGTTATTTAATAACACATTTCCTCAACAAAGGTATAAAATTTTTATATAAATGTGAAAAGAAAATTATATGCTAAATAAATAAAATATTTTAAAATTTCAAAAGGAAATATTTCGAGAAATATATATATATGTATATATATATATATATATATATATATATATATATATATATATATATATATATATATATTTTGGAGTGGTCCACTGAGCTGCGACACAGTCTAATCATTAAGATTTGTTAACTTTAATAATCACAACAATAGTAATTTAAATTATATTATTAAGATGGTTGTATTTGATGAGTAGATAATGTTAACTTGATTTTTTTTATTTCATATTTTGTATAATAATTATCTTTAAAAAAAAAATTAAGGTGATAGAATGTGTAACATCCTAAAAATTCTTTTTATAACATAATGGATGCTTCTCTTGAAACTTATGATGTACATTATTATATAAAGCTTTTACTACTCTAGGCCTTTAGTGATCTTTTCCGGTTCATGTGATTCTACCATTTGTTCCTACCTCTATTCATTTATAATTATAAGTAGAAAATAAAGGAAACAAATGAAGAGAAGAAAAATACAAGAGTAAACTAATACATAGGAAAAGACTCTCTATATAAAAGCAATAATAACTTATTATCAAAATTATCAAAATTGTTATGAAATTTATGGATGTCCATTGAGTTGCTAGGAGTTACCTATGATTGATTGCTATTGATGTTATAAATAATATTGTAACCACTGAGTTGTATCGCTGGGATTGCCTTTTGTATCTATAAATAGGGATTTCTCCTAATGATAAATTACACATACAAAATCAATCTCTACTTTCTATTCTCTTTATCTCATTTATTTTCTAATACGTTATCAGCACGAAGGCTACATAACTGAGTTAGTAGAAACATTTTTTCTTTAAGGATAATGCTCTGCGTACCTCAATTCAAGCTATTTCTTATCCTTTCCTTATTGTTAATCTTTTGTTATATTGATCTTCTTTTTTGTGATAACAAATTATTTGACTTTATCAATTTTCATATTTTTCTTATATTATTATTATTATTGTCTATATTAATTTTATAGTTTCATCAATAAAATTTGATTATTATCAATATTTTATGAGTCAGTTTTAAACAAGTCAAATCTTACAAATTTGAATTTGTGACTTTTGATATTACAAGGAAAAATTAACTCATCTTCTTGAGTATTAGAGGTTGAAATACATTTGAAAAAAAAGAAGAAGGTGGAAATAAAGCATCTGAATGTCTTCTTATGGCCAAACAAAACAATAAGTTTTAATGAAAAATCATGAGACCAAATTGATTATGCTTCATTCTAGTGAATGTAGCAACCTCCATAAGACTGAATTGGTTATGCTTTGTTCCCATAAGTGAATATAGCAACATCTAATTCATATTTTCATGGTTATAAAGGAAATTTCAAAGAGACATTTTGTCATCAGAAGTGAAACAATAGTGTGAAAAGGGAAACAATGACAAATAATATGACAATATAATTTATCACTACGATGGTAAAGGCCATTTGGGTCACACTTGTGTTACATCAAAGCATCCTAAAAACAGGGAGAAGAACATATAAACACACTTTGTGTTTATAAAGATTATGATTTTGTTTTTGGCCATATAGATGTCACTCATCTTGATATATATATTTTTTTGCTAAACTAAATGAAATGGAAGATGGAAACATTAATCACCTCATTGGTGATGGAAGTATTAATAATTTGTGCTTTTTGTATAAAATGGCAGAAAAAGTTTCTCTGTGACAGTATAAAATATATTTTTATATATTAAATTATTTTTATTATAATTTAATTAATTTAAGGTGAATTCCCTATGGTATTATTATTATATAAAATATACATGTTTGATGTTGGTTATGTATAAATAAGAAGAATTAAATTTTCTTTTATATTATGAAATGTATATGTGAAATGAGTGTATAATGAACATTTATTATTATTATTATTATTATTATTATTATTATTATTATTTTATAAACTTTATCCTAATAAACTATCTAAAAAATAAAAATAATTCAATTTATAAGTAATTGAAATGTTATATCTTAATTTCTTAAAATTCCAAAAATATCTCGCCATATTCATGTTGTTAAGTCTTTGCCTCTCTTTTATTGCATTGGCATTGAGATTATTCTTATAATTTCTTAGTGCCTCTCATTTTAGTACACCTTCGCAAGTTGAGTGTTGGATGGTAGAAGAATAAATCCATTGGAGGAAAGGACTATGGGTTACAACCTCTAATAAAGAACATGTGTTCCCCATTATTCACATTTGGTTGTATTTTCCTTATTCCAATACTCTCTTACTTGTTCGCTGACATATCTTTTGTTCCTCCCTTTCTCTCCATTCTCCTATTTCGATGTGCTGGATTAGCCTGGTTAGTTAGCCAAAATTTATTTACATTACATGTGTGTTGTCTTCATTGAATTATGTAATCAACTATGATCATTATATAATCATTTGTTTAAGTTTGAAAAAATAATTCTGATTATGTGCATGCATAATCTTAATATTTATTTACAATTTTAATATTTCAAAATATAAAATACATGTGAAAAATAAATTAACATATATTTTGAAATTTTTATTTTCATAATATTTATAATAACTCATATTTTCTTAATTTAAAAAATTTCAGCGTCCATGTACAATAATATATATCTTTTTATCCATACTAATAGAATAAATATAATTAAATATTATATATTGTTATAAAAACATATAATGAATATTTATTATTAAATGTATAAGGTGATTTTATATATAAGTGTTTGAGGTTTTGTTAAATATCGGTATATGTGACATTGTAGTTTATTTGGATTAAATATTTGATATAGTGGGTTTTTAATAAAATATGGTTATTAAAAACTAAGCATTTTGTTTGTATGGATTTGCTGATTTTTAATATATAATGTTATTTTATTTGACTCATGGTTTTGATTCTATATATAAGGTATTACTATATTACGATTTTGTGTTTATATGGATATATATACGTAATTGAGTTTTAGTGTGTGTGTATATATATATATATATATATATATATATATATATATATATATATATATATATATAAATGATCATTTTTTATATTCAGTAATATTGGATAAACTAAATATATTGTATTTTGTTGATAATGCAAGAATTAAACTCTCAAGATTATTAATTTATTTTTCTTTTATTTGCTTATTCAAGAAGTCAATATTAACATTATTTTTATATCACAAATAATGTTTTAAAGGCTCTAGAAGAGCTACTACACTTTTACAAAGAAGTCTAATAGAAACTTATTAAGTTCTAAAGATATTTGTCTAAATAGATATCATATTGAGACAAACAATGAAGGAGATATGAAATATCTTAATATCAATGGACTTGGGTTGAATAAAAAAAATGTGTATTGGAGAAATTATTAATCTTCCCTTATGGCTTGTACTACACATGTATAGTACAATTGAAATGCATATCATTGTAAACCAGAAGTTTATTGTACTATACCTAGACGATCCTGGGTAACTACCAAGTGTAAACCGCCTATGACTAGCTCTATTGTAAAAAGATGGTTAACTGAACAAGATAACACACATGACGGGTCGGGCCGCCTACTCCAAAGAATAGTGCATAAGGAAGAACCGCTAACCCCAAACGTAGGAAATTATAGCGAGGCCTCTAGTGTCAACTCACTAATATAGGGCTTAGGCTTGGCCTAGGCCCATCTAGAACTTGAACATTGGCCCAACGCAATAAAGGGGCCCCAGCCCATAAGAAGGGAAAAATATAATTAATGACTCTATAAATGCACGTGGACCCCAACAATTAAAAGGTACGCTTTCATTAATTCAATAATCTGAGATTTGACTTTTAAGAGCCTTTGCTGACTTGATCGTCGAAGTCCTTTCCGCAGGTAACCTCTTAACGGTCCAAACCACCAACATTAGGAGAAGGCACATCCAAGCCAAGGAGTAACCAGTTTGAGAAGTTAGTGATTGGGGTAAGATGTGATTTGTGTTCCCTGATATTTTGTTATTGTTTCCGTAGGAACATTTACGAATCGAAAAGGAATTCTTTGTTTGGCATGATCAGTTGGGTCATCTTAGATATATCATGATGCGAAAAAAATAGTTGAAAACTCTTGTGGACACCCACTTAAGAGTAAAAAATTTCTTCAATCCAATGATTTCTCATGTAATACATGTTTACAAGGAAAGTTGATAATAAGACCATCACCAAAAAACTTTAGAAATGAGTCAATCTCCTCTTTTGGATGAATACATGGTGATTTTGTAGTCCAATGCACCTATCACGTGGATCATTTAGATATTTCATGGTTTAATTGATGCATCAACTAAATGGTCACATGTTTGTTTATTATCAACTTGAAATCAAGCCTTTGCAAAGTATTAGTACAATTAATATATATATATATATATATAATATAATATATATATATATATATATAATACATACATATATATATATTATTCTCTTTAATTTTTTATTGTACTTTTTTTGTTTGTTGTTATTATTTTGAATTCGTTGTTTCTAGGCTTTATTTTATTTGATTTTTTATTTTTTTTATGGTTCTAATTTTTATCTTTCATCTTTTTATTTTATTTTATTGTAGATGAGAATAAAAAAGATGCTTTAAGAGATGAAAATATTTTGGATTTTTCCATTCAAGACTCTAATACTATAGTTTGATAAGTGATAAGAATGATTTGATGTTAGATAGTAATTTATATTTTTGTGATTTTGGTTTGTATTTGGAGTTTAACATAATTTGGGATTTTATTTGGATTGTATTGAAGTTTATTTAGATTTTCATCGAAATTATAATTTAGTTTTCTTGGGATTGAAGAAAAAAAATTGTGTTTGTTTTTAATTAAGTGAGCCAATGAGCCAACCCGTTTAACCCGCCAACCCGTGGTGGGTCGGATGTGGTTCTAATTTTGTTGGCTCGCTAATAAGTGAGCCGGGTTGGGTTGACCCACTAAATGGTCAACCCGTCGCGGGCTGAACCGGGTTGGGTCGGGTGAGTCGTTTTGACAACTCTACTTATGAGAGCTAATCTTCCAATGACTACTTGGAGATATGCAATTTTACATGCTACAAGATTGATTCACATCAAGCCAACAAGTTATCATAATTATTCTATTATGCAGTTGGTTTTTGGTCAATACCCTAAGTGTCTTATTTAATAATTTTTGTATATGATCAAATTTCCCCACCAAAAGGGACTATATATGATGAGTCTTTAGAGACAATTAAAAATATATGTTGGATAGGAGACATATTTACAGTTCGATTTGTCAAGTGTCATTTTTGATGAATAAGTTTTTCCAACATTAGGGGGAGAAAGAAAACATTTGGATAAGGATATTGGTTGGAATGAATTATCATTATGTCTCTTGATCCTCATACAAAAGAATGTGAACTCAAAATTCAAATGATAATTCATTCATAAATTAGTCAATCAATTATCAGATGTTTTTTACTGACACAAATAGAGTAATTAAATCACATATACCAACTGCTAAATGCTCCAAATATAATTGATATTAATTAATAACACGATTGAAGCGTGGTAAGCCTATTAGTTCCAAAGATAAATATCCTTGAATGAGAAAAGGAGTTAAAAAGACAAGATGATCTAATCTAGGAGGTGTAAATCACAAAAGATTCACTTGACATAATTAATAATTTGGTTCCAGAAGAACCTTAGTTCCAGAAGAACCACATGTACTTGAAATTGTTGAAAATGATAAAATCTCAATAAATTATGTCATGAATAAGATAATATGGAACCAAAGTCAATGTTGACGATGTTTTAGCATATAATATAACGATGAATGTTATGAGTGACAATGAGGATCAAGATTGTCAACAAAGAAATGATTGACCAAATGGAAAAATGAAATATAAGCAAAATTAGTTTTGCTTGTTAAACAAAACGTTTTTGGACCTGTAGTCCGCACACCTGAAGGTGTAAAACTCATTGAGTACAAATGGATTTTTGCGCAAAACAATATTATAAAGAACGATAATTATATGAAAATCCCTGAAGGATTTAATTTACCCAACAATGCAAATTCTAAAGTGGATTATTCAATAAAATTGAACAAGTCCCTTTTATAGATTAACGCAATCAAGATGTATAGTTGTCCTTGTATGTACTTGTTAAAAGAAAGGTACTTGTCGTTGTATTTATGTGAAAATATCAAAACTGAATTTGTCATAATTGTTGTTTATGCATATAACATAAACATCGTTGAAACTCCTAATGAGTTCACAAAGGCAATTGATTGCTTAAAGAAAGAATTTGAGATGAAAGATCTTGGAAGTACAAAGATTTGTTTAAGATTACAAATTGAGTATTTAAATACAAGTGTTTTTGTACATCAAGAGGTTTATATAATGAAGGTGCTTAAAAGGTTCTATATGGACAAGTTATATCATTTTTACACTTCAATTGTGAGGATATTAGAGGTTGATAAATGTACTTTTAGACTTCATAATGATGAAGAACTTCTTGGTTAAGAAATACCATATTTTTAATGTTATAAGAGCACTAATATATTTTCCTTATTATACTCGACTTGATATAGTATTTGTTGTAAATTTGTTAAGCAACATATAATTCTTCACATACAAGAAGACATTGAATTAGTCTAAGACATATATTTCGTTACCTTAAGGATACTTTAAATATAGGCTTATTTTTATCCAACTGATTCAAAATCAAATGAGTTATGTAGATGCAGGTTATTTATCTGATCCTCACAATGGTTGATCACAAACAAAATATTTCTTCACATGTGGTGGCACAATGATTTCATGGCGGTCAGTGAAACAAACCATAATAGCAACACCGTAAAATCTTGCAACTTTTAGCATTACATGAGGAAAAATGGAATCAATAACCATATATGAAAACAACAGTGCATGTATTGCTCAATTGAAAGAAGGATATATTAAAGATTTATTTACAAAGTCTTTGCCAAGGAGAATCTTTGAGCAATTGGTTCACAAGATTGGACTCGTCATCTTAAAGATGTAAGTTTACATGAGGGGGAGAAATAGAAGATGTGATGAATAATATTATATCAAAGAATCAAGAATGATGTACTCTTTTTCCTTGACTAGGTTTTTATCCCACAGGGTTTTTCCTAATAAGGTTTTAATGAGGCACATTCTCTGATCAATAGACACCCAAGGGGGAGTGTTATGGAATTTATGGATGTCCATTGAGTTGCTAGCAGTTACCTATGATTGATTTCTATTGATGTTATCATTAGTATTGTAACCATTGAGTTGTATCCCTTGGGTTGCCTTTTGTATCTATAAATACAGACTTCTCCTATTGATAAATTACACACAGAAAATCAATTTCTGCTTTATATTCTCTTTATCTCATTTATTTTATAACAAAAACATATTTCTAAGGGAAAATCAGTTCTTGGCTTAGAATTTTTCTATTTTCCTTTACTACCACTATAACAAGCGTAAAGCGTACAATCTTTATCAAAACCAGTCTATTATGTTCTTATTCCGACTTAACCATCACACTATAACCTAGACTTGAAACTCTCTAGTTATTTCATTCGAAAAACATTTCTTAATAAAAACAGCCTAAATGCATTAAATATTTCATATTCATCCAAATTAACTATCAACATTAATCCTCATAACTCCATCCAACTAGCTCATTCAAACCTTAGCCCCAAATGGCTAAAAGAACAACATACATGTCAATGTTACTTTCAGAAGACTAGTTTATTAAATAGACTCATGAGACTTTGCACCTGCCATGCTTACATTGATGTTCCAACACTCAAGACAAATGTAGCCAAAACAAGTCATGACAAGATTAACCCCACTAGCTCCCTAAGTATGGTCATCTTTCATACCATACCTTCTGCCATGTGTAGGTTCATTCGACTTATGCCACCTAAATGTCTTACTCTATGTGAGTTAGATACTAGTTGAGTCATGATAAAGGATTGACCCCAACCAAGGATGAAGGCACATGCTTAAGAAGACTAAGCATGTTTAGAAAGGAAGTTCACTAATCCTTCATCCCTTTCATTTGTGTTTGTTATTTTTGATTCCCTAAGTTGACTTAGTTGAATCAATTTTAGTTGACTTGTTGACCTTTGACTAGGTTTGACTTGTTGACTATAGTTGACTTGACTTAAGCCAACATGCTAATCTATGTTTATTTGCTTTGTAGGTTAATTAGGAGTAAGAAAGCAATGCTAGGTGGCACATGGTGATTGGGGAGCATA
>Ga0214545_1013563_pt1 | contig 10029 bp, 6 predicted proteins | sample CNSS4metaG_FD_160064 | JGI IMG/M metagenome (GOLD analysis project Ga0214545, IMG submission 160064) | Root nodule microbial communities from cowpea collected in UCLA plant growth center, Los Angeles, California, USA - CNSS4 | ecosystem: Host-associated > Plants > Roots > Nodule | place: USA...
TATATATATATATATATTAATTTAATATTTAAAATTTATTGACGGGTTGATGAGCCAACTCAGCTCATCACGGGTTCAACCTGAATGAGCCGAGTTCTTAGTGGATCGAGTTCATTTTTAACCCGTACTGAAATTTGTAATTTTTTTTCAACCCGACCCGATCCGAACCCGTGATGAGCCGGGTTGGCTCGCGGGTTATAACCCATTTTGATGGCTCTAGGGTAAGACATGGCCACTCAAGGTTGTAGCCTGGTGGTTTTGGAAGTCCAGTGGAGTGTGCGAGATCGTGGCTCGTACGGATGGGTTCCAGAAGATTGTCCTCCTCGGTGTTATCCGATGAGTTTGGTAGTCTTAGGACAAATACGAATTGTGATTTGTATCCGGGAACTCCACTTGGTGCTACGGATTGTGGTCGTGACAAGATCATTCCCACGTGTGGACTATAGGTGGTGGCCTGTAGTCGGAGGAGCGAGTAGACATTTGTGACAGCAAAGATCGATCAGCGTAACCATCAAAGGGTGTAGAATCAGGAGGCGTCCAAAGGAAGATGTGAATGTTTGGGTTTGAGGTTTGGGGTGTATGATAAGTGTTAGGTCTTTAAATTGTTATTGAAATGTACCTTGTAATGTATTTTTTATTTTGAGCTCACTCTATCTGTGTGTGTTTGGCGATGATCATGTAACTCATTACATGGGAGCAAATGTTAATGCAAGTGAGCATGTGGATACTCAGAGCGGGATAGAGGCCAGCGTGGGGAATTTTACATGGACTTATTTTATTGATTTCTTATTATTGTGTAATCAACTACTAGTAATCGTTTTACTATTTGTAAGCGTTGAACGCATATATGTTTTTGGTTATATTTTGGCGCTTATAAAATAAAGTTAAAAATTTTCCCGCATTTTTGGGAAAGTAATTTTAATAAAGGCGGCTCTTATTTATTTTTATCTTATTTTTAATTTTAAATAAGTAATATTCTGCTAGGATGTTACATAGTGCACAAGGGACATCTATCTTTTTGACTCACATTAATGTTTGCAAATATATTATAGTTTGCATAGTTGTGTTTCCAGAATTTTGAACGATTTGTGGGTCGATAAATCCATACGTAGAAGCCCGACCTTGGTCCACGATGATTGTGTCCAAGTACCTAACAAAATAGTTAAGTTTAAATTAAAAAGTAGCAATTCCAAGATTTAAGAATGGAAAACAATGAAAAAACTTATATGCACCAAAGTTGTATGACTGAAATATTTATCATTATGTCTCCATGCCAAGTCCAAACTGTATAATTCCTAATTATATTAACGATGAATAAATGATCACGCATTGTGCCCAAGTTTTAACGTATTTGAATAAGACAACAAAAACAAGGATAAAAATATGTCTTGTTCACAGATATTGTGTGTTCTAGAGCATATTGCAAGAACTTAAAAATTTTCTTTTCATACTCTTCACTAGGCAACGTTCATTCATCTAGCTTCAATTCATACTACGTTCGTAAAAAACTCGATCATTATCAAAATTTTAACTATCACAACGTCAGGCCCTACCCATTCAGAAGAAATATTTTTCATGATTCACTAAAACATTCATGAAGAAGTCTAAAATCATAAATTTGATAAAATTTCGACAACAATTCACATTGGTCTTCAAAGTACACGAAGTGAAAGTGATCACTCATGACCATAATCAAGTATGTATCTAGAGAACAACAAAAAATTGTTTTAACCAAAAAATTATCAAATTTATGCATAAACTTAAATGTATACGTTATAACAAATCATAAAAAACACATTTTCTAAATTGTCCGATCGGACAATTCAAGATCTAATACAAACGATTAATGTTTAATCATTTGAGCTAAATTTCTAACTAGACATGTTAAAGTGAGCCAACCTTATTCATCCGAGTTGGCTCACCGTGAGTTGGGTTAAAAATTATTGAGCCAAACCCGGTCACTTAATGGTGAGCCAAAAATTTTCCAACTCGGCTCAACTCACCACGGGTTGGTGGGTTAAGTTTGTTAGCTCACTAACCTATGTAAAAAAAAAAAAATTCTCTCATGAGTGACTTCAAACACATCCCACATGTCTTTTGCACTTTTGCATTGAGACACTCTAAAGAGCTCATCCATGTTCAATGAAGAGTTGAGGATATTCTTTATTGTACAATCATATTGAGCATGCCTTCTTTCCTCCTCTGCCCATAGATTTCATGGCTTGTCAACCTGCTTGTTATCAACATGTTTAGGAGTGTAAGGTTCATTCACAATTACATCCCAAATACCTTGGTTAATTGATTCAATGAAAATTTTCAATCAAGTTTTCCAAAACTGGTAGTCAACACCATTAAACATAAGTGACCTATGTATAGAAGCACCTTCTACAAAAGGAAGCTTGTTTTCACCAATTTCAAAACAGTTTTAGGGTTAATTGATTCAATGAAAATTTTCATTCAAATTTTCCAAAACTTGGCTATTAGAGCAGAACAAAAGTGTGATGATTTAAGCTAGCTAATGAATGAAAAAGCTATGGAGGCCACTTTAGAAAAGATTATGAAGACAATAGTTGAGCATAGGGCTGAAATAATGAAAATGTTAGGGGGATTGAATCAAAGGATGGAACAATTGAGCATTGATGTGAACGAGTACACAATTCAAATTTAAGATCAACCAACACTAGAATCATATCACAGTGATATATCTACTGATGGATATATTGATGCAATCATGGGTGCTCATACTAATATGTCTACTAATGAACATATTAATATGTCTACTGATGGACATATCAATTTTACTAAAGATGTTGTTGAATATGTTGATGAAGAAATTGAAGATTCTCACACTGGCATATCTACTGATGGATATGATGTTGCTCAATATGAATATAAAGTTTTATATGTTAATGATGATATGAGTACAAATTATCTTTTTCCGGGCAAAGTTGTGAGAACAATACAATGGAGGAACCAAGTGTAGTTGAACAAATAACAATATTGGAAGATGCATATGAAGCATCTATTACTACTACAACTGATTTGGTTAATAATTAAGCAGTAGAGTCTACTACTTTAAGTTCAAATTTTTGCTTATAATATGAGATTATGAGGATTAATAATGATCTTGTTAATCACCATAATACACCTAATGATGCTCAAACTAAGTTGAAGCCACACGCTCCACACATTAAGTTTGTTGATATGAATGATGCAAATAAAGTTTCAGTGGTTATATTTGTTGACATGGATGCAGAGAAAAAAAGGAAAGGTTGTTAAAGCAGGAAAAGAGGTTAGATTCAAATTCATTTGATAGTATTGTTGATAAAAAAAAATTAAAAATGCATGCATATTTATTTTCTGTTTTTAGCATAAGTAGAAAAATTTTAGAAAACTTTCAAAAATATGTGTTGTTGTTTTTAGTTATAAAAATAAAATTGAAAATAAATTGTACAAGCTAACTTGTACTTGAAAAAATTAAAGAAAATAAATTTTGACATATGGCCAGATGGAGCTAAAAGTCAAACAATTTTTTGTTTTCTCCTCAAAATAAGTCCATTAAAGACAATTTTTGAAATAAGTGTAGGAGAGATAAACTATAGGTAGGATTTTTGCTTTCTCTTTTTGTTTTCTATTTTTTTTCTTTTGCTTTTGTTTACATTAAAACAAATTGTGATTTCTTTTTTGAGAAAATTGTGAAAGTAGTATCTTTTTACTTCGTGAATTTTTTAAAAAATATGTCTCATAAGAAATCCACCAAAAATATTTCTCTATTTTCAGTTAAACATATTAACATTGGATTTCTAGGATTTGATTCAGTATTTGGGATGAGCATAATTCTGGAAAAATAAAAGACATGTTGATATGAGTGGATTATTTTAGTGATTTGATAATTGATTTGAGAATTTCATGATTAGATCTTTTGTGAAAGAATTTGACCTTGTGAGTCTTGAGCCTTAAGGGTAAAGGATAAACATGTGTCATTCCTGTTTTTCTTGAGTGACTTGCTCATGTTTTGTTCATACTCAAAAATTTAGCTTGATTCTTTTGTTTTGCAACTTAGGTGAATATGTATGATTTGATATGATTGAGACATTTACTGGTTTTAGCTATTTGGCCAAATAAGCATACTTGATATTAATCCATTGGTAGCCCTTTTGATATTTTATATTTTTTTAGAAAAAATAAATTTTAAAATGAGTGTCATGCGACACGAGCGGCTGAAAAGACACTAAAAAATAAGAAAAGAAAAACATTTTTAGTGATTTTTGGAGTAAAATAATTGTAAATAGTAGAAAATAATGTGCCTAACAAAAAATGTCAAAGTTATGTGTAAAAGTAAAAGCATGTACAATATTAAACAAAATATAATAAAAATTGGGAATTCACAAATCAAAAGAAAAAAATGAGTCTTCCAAAATCTTCAATTCCTTTCCTTCTCTATCAATCTCATTCTCTTTTTCTTAACATTACAACTACCTTTTCTCTCGTTCACTTTTTTTGTTTGTTTTACCTCCTTCAATATTTTTTTTTTCAAAAGATCAAAAGAGAGATAAGAAGGAGATGTGCATGTGGGAATGGTGATGGGAAAGAATTAGAGAACTATAGAGATTTTTTTTTTAATTTTTTCTTTCATGTGATGACAGAGTGTGTATTTATATTCATACATTGCAATATCAATGTAATCCTAGCCTTAATTGTAATGAACAATATATAAATAAGGAATTGGTCATGATAGCAACACATTACGGGAATAAAATCACAACAAATCAGAGCATAATATCAATCATCATTAGTAATAATGATTTTAATTATTACGAGAGATATTGCTTCTAATTATTTGAATCATATCACTCTTTTCTCTAACAAGCACACAAAGGTAGAAAAGCAAAGGGTGAGGATGAAAACAGGTTGGGTTGTTGGGCTCATGAGAAGGAGTTTGATAATTAAAAATAAATTGGGCTCTTCCTTCTTCTTTTTTTACTTTTTTTTTATTTCTCTCTTTTTTTGCTTTTTTTTTCTCAAATTAAAGTTTGAAAATATTTGAAGAAAAAATAATTTCACCTTTTTTATTTATCATTAAATGACAAACATTTTTTTATTTTTATTTTTAAAAATAAATTTATTCACCTGGATGAAATTGGATCTTGACAACTACCACTCTTTACTTAGATTTGACTAGATAATATGAAAGTTTGACTTTTATATTGTCGTAGTAAAAGATAAGTAAAGACAGAAACACTAATTTTGTTCAGGTTTCAAAAGAAGAAAGAGTTAAATACAAACTTGACCATTCCAAAGGATGGTCTTTATCTGAAAGAAAAGAACTAAGTGATTATTACCAAGTAGAGGGTTTTGATTCGACACAATTTTTTTTTTTACTTTTTGGAAAAAAAAACAAATTAGACCAATCCTGAGGAGAGGGTCTATATGCAAAATATTCGACGATCATTACCATGTAAAGGATCCCGACCCAAAAAACCACATCTTTTTTTGCAAATTTGACTTTTTGAAAAAAAGATTAGACCAATCCTAAGGAGAGGGTTTATATCCAAAAGATTTGGAGACCATTACATTGTAGAGGGTCTCGATTTGACAAATCACTTTGTTTTATTATTTTCTTTTCTGAGTTTTTGAAAAAACATATTAGACCTATTCGGAGTAGAGAGTTTATATCGAAAGGAAAGAAATCAATGACTATTGCCTTAGAGAGGACCTTGATGTAAAGAAATCGATGATCATTGCCTCATAGAGGACCTCGACGTGACAAAGAAATCAATGACCATTGCCTCGCATAGGGCCTTGATGTAAAGAAATCGATGATCATTGCCTTGCATAGGGCTTCGATGTGACAAAGAAATCAATGACCATTATTTTGCAGAGGGCCTTGATGTACCAAAGAAATCAATGACCATTGCCTCGTAGAGGGCCTTGATGTAAAGAAATTGATGACCATTGCCTCACAGAGGGCCTCAATGTGAAAAAGGAGAACTTGGATTTTACTCTTGAAGTGTCCACAAAAATCGCATGAATGCCTAACATTGGTGAGACTTACAAAAATATTGTCATTGCCGACTTTTCAAATTTCCTAACGTTTAGCTTTTTTTTCTTTGAAATGGTTTTCAATGATGTTGTGGAGTATGATGGATGACATGATGTGAATATGTGTATGTTGTATAGTATGATGAAATGGATTGAAAATACTCTTTTTGTATTTTTCATTTTTCCTTTTTTTCCACCAATATAAGAAATGTTGGAGGAGTATGCTTATGCACATGTTATAAATCACTGATGATGTATGACATGCTATGATTTTGTTTTTTAACCTAAATGATGAGGCTTGAATAAATGTGTGGATACATGGGTGGAATTCATGAGAACCTTATTTGCTTTTTTTTCATTTTTCCTTTCTTTTTTTCTCCATTTATTTAAATTTGAGAGTAAGGAAAACTAGGCTTAAAGGCTAGAATATGTTTCACCCTCTTTACTTAGATTTTATTAGATAATAAGAAAATTTAACTATTCATATTATCGTAGTAAAGGATAAGTAAAGATAAAAACACTAATTTCGTATGAGTTTCAAAAGGAAATATAACACTAAATAGAAAAGCAAGTAAAGAAACAAACTAAATTAATGATAGACATGACCAATCCCGAGGAAAGGGTCCCTAACCGAAAGATAGAAACTCGGTGACCATTACCATGTAAAGGATCCCGATCCAAAAGAGAACCTACATTTGACCATTTCCTAGCAGAGGGCCAATGGATCAAAGGAAAATCAGAATTCAGCAACTCCCTAGCAGAGGGCTGATATATGAACGAAAACCTGAATTCGATCATTGCCTAGCAGAAGGCTGATATACCAAAAGAAAACCTGAACTTAACCATTGCCTAGTAGAGGGCGAATGGATCAAAGGAAAATCAGAATTCAACCATTGCCTAGTAGAGGGTTGTTATACGAACGAAAACTTGAATTCAACCATTGCCTAGGAGAAGACCAATATACCAAAATAAAACCTGAACTCAACTATGCCTAGCAGAGGGCCGATATACCAAAAGAAAACATGAACTTGACCATTGTCTAGTAGAGGGCCGATATACCAAAAGAAAACCTGAACTTGACTATTACCTAGCAGAGGGCCAATATACAAACGAAAACCTGAATTCTACCATTGCCTAGCAGAGGACCGATATACTAAAAGAAAACCTAAACTCGATCATTGCCTAGCAGAGGGCCGATATACCAAAAGAAAACTTGAACTCAACCATTGCCTAGCAGATGGCCGATATACCAAAGGAAAACCTGAACTCGACCATTGCCTAGCAGAGGGTCGATATACAAATGAAAACCTGAATTCGACCATTGCCTAATAGAGGGTCAATATACCAAAAGAAAACTTGAACTTCATCATTGTCTAGCAGAGGGTCAATATTGAAATGAATGTTTGTAACCATTCAATAAAGAGCATCCTAATATGAAATCAACATGTGAAAGTCAAATTGAATTTTGTGAATGCATGAATGAAAGAGACTCATATTTGTTCTTGACAAATCATGTGATCACTGTATGCTTGAATCTCTAGATGGACAAAATAAATAGGCTTAATTCATCTTTTAGTCCTCTAATTATGATGTGTGGTTCATTTTGGTCCCTTAATTTTTTTAAGGTTCAATTTAGTCCTCTAGTTTGTTAAAATAGTATAATTTGGTCCCTCCCGTTAGTTTTAGTTAAATGGCGTTAGAATAGTGTCACTTTGGAACAGAAACGTGGCAGGTTTTTTAATAGCTGAGCATCAATGTACTATGATGAGGTGGCAACGAAGTATATGGAGGGAGAATTGGTCATTTGCCCTAATTTCACAGTTCATCTTCTTTGTGCGGGAGTTCTTCGACATTTGGTGTATGTTGATTGTGAATGATGTCGAGGGGGCACTATTCTTCTTCTTGGTCGTGTAATTCGCGGGGAATGCAAAATCCTAGCTTATCCAGCCATAGTGGTGGCTTTTCCTCTCACGGTGGTGGCTTTTCCTCTCACGGTGGAGCACAATATTGCAACTGTGGGTAGGTTGTTGTGTTAAGAACAGCTCGAACTGCTAAAAATGGTGGGAGACAATTTTGGGGCTGCCCTAATTACAACGTTAGATCCATCACCCATTTTTTTATGTTTGTTCATGAATAGGTGTTTCCAACTAAAATGAGATTGTTTATTGTTATGACTGTTTTGAATAACAGAACAGAAGTGAATCCTTCATTGGTTATAATTACTTCAAATGGTGCTCCGAAGATGGTGGTGACGATAGGGATGACACTATTATGAGTGATGAGTGCATATTTTTGCCCTCATTTAATGTTTATTTCTGGGTATTTAATTGAATTTGTGTGCTTAAAGAGTGATTTAATTGATAATTCTGATAATTAGGTTGTTTGAGCTTGTGTGATAAAAATGTCTTAAAAAGTGATTTTTAGTTGCATAAATTATTTCTTGGATATTTTAACGTTTGTTGATGCAGCTGAAGTTAAGATTAAGCTCATTCAAGGCTGAACTTAACAAATTCTTCAAAGAAACGGTCAGGAGCTAAATGCACTCCCAATTTTTATTTTACACACTCCTCCTTCAATTGGATCATCCAAAAACCTATTATGCACCCCTAATATTTCTATCTACACACCTCCTTCCACTCAAAGTCCAGCCCCATTTATAAGATGCCATGTGGCAATCCTCCACTAATGAAATTGTCCAACCATGTGTTGCCACGTGTCACTATCCTATCACTCTAAGCATAACCAATGGAAGGTTGCCACCTCATTATTTCCTTCCCATCTCCCAAATGAGAAACCCTAGCTTCCATCAACATCACTGTCAACTACCTATTTCAACGTTCCACCATTCACACTGATCTGCACGCACCTACAATAGCCATCGCGAAACCACAATGGACCACGCCTAAAACATCAATGAACCTGTAGGGACGCAACGCATGCCACAGAAGACACATATCCAGTCAAGAGCGAACCAAGCTTGTTATTCCTACACCTTTGACGACGCATTAGGCACGTTCATGTCACACAAACAACAGTTCTACAGCATCGTCGGAAAACGCGAAGTAGCAACGAACACAACCTCCATGCTCATCACCTTCACGAGCGCAACGAACCAAATTCACTGTAACGCCCTGCACCATCAATGAATCATAACAGATCCGCGCACAACGCACAACTTCACCTACCACATCTCAGTCTCTGATAGGGAAATCAATTGGTCAAATAGTCAACTCTAGGCAACGACTGGTCAAAGTTGGTCAAATTAGAGGGGTTTAAGTGCAAATATTCATGTTTTTGGATTTCCCAACAAATTTGGACTATAGGATTGACAATGACTTATTTAGAAAATTAATGTAAATATTATTTAGTGATAATTTATCAGATATATTTAAATAATTTGTTTATTTAATTATATCATAAATTATTAACCAACTATATTTGTTAAATATTTTTAAAACTAACCATCTCTCCAAATATTTTTAAAATCACTATAAAGATAAATAATATTTATCTTTATTTTAAAAGATATTTGAGAGGTTTTAGCAACCGAAAATCCCAGTCCAAGTCCTATATAAAGAGACTAAGGGAAAAGCTCGAGTTTTAGAACCCTTAAGGGGGCCTAATTTCGTTCCCTTTTCTCTCTATTCTTCTTTCTATTTTTATTTTACTTTTGCATTCTATGGTTTAATAAAATTCTTGGGTTGATTCCATTGTAATTTCATTATGGATTCTGAGATTAGAATGAAATAATTTCTTTGTTCTTTTCATTATTGTTGAGGTTTTAATTCATTTGTCTTTTATCTTTGAATCACGTGAAAAGTAATGGTTTTTACATCATAGGTAATTAGTGAGAAGTTTTAATCTATGTGCATATCAATCATATGAGTTCAAAGGTTTTTAATTTTAATTGAGAATTTACTTTGATTAAATTTAGAAACTTTCATGTGATTGAATGGGTTTTTACCAATGATTGAGAATGTACTTTGA
>Ga0214545_1013569_pt1 | contig 10026 bp, 5 predicted proteins | sample CNSS4metaG_FD_160064 | JGI IMG/M metagenome (GOLD analysis project Ga0214545, IMG submission 160064) | Root nodule microbial communities from cowpea collected in UCLA plant growth center, Los Angeles, California, USA - CNSS4 | ecosystem: Host-associated > Plants > Roots > Nodule | place: USA...
TTATAAAAATATATATATATATATATATATATATATATATATATATATATATATATATATATATATAAAATATGGCAGAATATCATAGTGACGTAGGGGAGCCACGGCTCCCCCAATTTTTTTTTGAAATTCCTTTTTTATATATATTTATATTTTTAAATTATAATTATATATTTATATTAAATTTATATTATAGAAAATAATAATAAAAAATAAAATAAAAATTTAATGGAAATATTGATTTATAAAAGAGATTAGAATTTTATTTTTACTATAAGATCTTTATGTCATGTAAGTTATTATGAAAGTGTATGAAGAGAAAAAAAAAAAACAAAGAGATAGATTGGGAAACAGAAGTTGAAGAACACATAGATTGAAATATACATCTTTGCCTAATCTTTCAGATATCAAGGTTAGTATCTTATAATGATGTATGTATGTTAGATTTATGATTCTTCTAAGTATGTTTATCCCAAATTAGTATAAATTTTAATTATGATTTCATGGATTCTTTTATGAAATTGGTATGAACCCTAATTATGATTTTTCCCAAATTAGTATAACCATTAATTATGAAATTTAGAGATTTTGTGTTTTCCTGCCTATGGTAAAATTTTTTAAGTTTTGAAGTTATACAGTATTGTTTATTTAATTAAAGTGGTATGGGTTTTGTTATATTTTGCAATGTGATAATTATGAGTTGTGAATATAAATTTTATCATTTTCTTAATAGGTAAAAGGTGCTAAATTTATATTAGAAAGATTATAATAAAAAGTAAAATAATTGATTCTTTTTTTAAGGAGGAAAGTTTGTGATAAAGATGAAAAAAGTGCATTTACGTTTACTAAACTTAAAAGTTTTCATGAGAACCAAGAATTCAAGACAATGAAAAAACAAATCTATAAAGTTTTTAGAGTTATATATAATGAATTTAAAAATTCATTAGAATGCGATCCGGGATAAACGTCTTCAAATTTCTCAATACCCACCAAATCAAATTGATGAGATACGAATGACTTATCTAAAATGGGTATTCATGATTTGGTATCATGATATAATAGCTAATGATAAACATTTTTTTTATACTATTATGTGTGTTTGTTTTAAGTAGAAGGAATGAAGAGAGAAGATAAAGAGCTTTTTTTTTTAACTAAAAAAATTTTTATATAAAAAAATATAATTTGGTACCCCTAAACTTTTTGTCCAAGTTCTACCACTATATATATATATACATATATATGTATATATATATATATATGTATATATATATATATATATATATATATATATATATATATGTATATGTATATGTATATGTATATATACATATACATATATATATGTATATGTATATATATGTATATATACATATACATATACATATATATATATGTATATGTATATATACATATACATATATATATATATATATATTTATATATGTATACATACACATATATGTATATACATATATCGAGAAATTTGTTTTATAAGAGTCAAGATTTAAATTTAGTTATTATTCATAATAATATTTATTACTTCAATACTGTTTTATTATGAAGTTGTTATGAATGAAACAATTCAAAACATGTTATAACTATAGTAAAAACGTTGTTTCAAACAATTCAAAACATCTCATGTTTTAACACAATTACACATTTATAGTAGGAAAATGTTTTATTAGTATCAGTGTAATCTAATCTTAGAGTCTGAACATAATTTTGATTTTCAACGATCAATTGTGATTATTTATTTGAAGTACTCATTCGATCATTCTTGAAACAGAAAAACTGGACCACTTGGATAAATTTTATTATCATCCTACCAACACCAACCAACAGCAGGTACTAAATTTGAAAGACACTTGAACAAGTACAATGAGCAAAGGAAAATTACTTCCATTAATTCTATACTATTGTGTAATTAAGAACCTACCCCAAGAACAACACAAGATTGCTTGTAGACAGCTGTGCATTATGGATGAACACGTATTAATCAGTTTATTAAATCCAGAAAAATAAATTCAGGAATAACATATATAATTCTGGTATATATACTTTTATATATCCCTTTGTCCCTTGAGGGAGTTAGATGGTTACATATTTGATTAAGAGTACATATTCTGTAATGTTTTTCAACTGGCAATTATTATGATCAACTTGTTATTAAAGAATTTATCTAAAAGCAATGGTTAGTTCAAAGAGACAAGACTGAAAAGGTTGCCCAATGGAAACATGAATTTTCAATTAGGATTTTCCACATTTTGAACAACCCTCGTTCCCATGTAACACTAAAAAAGGATGGTAAAAAAAAAAATGCTGTATTGATTCTACGGTTCCTATGCCCGTATAATGATTAATGAGTCATTGAGTCCTAATCCTATGTACCCAAAAAGCTATAAAACGTAGAAACCCAAAAAAAAAAAACCATGGATCATTAATCTTCCACAAAAGAGGATTGATCACATCACATGGCCACTTCTGATTCAGTCACGAAATTTAGTCTTTCCTCCCACACCAACTTGGATGCAAACTCATCTTGCTCAGGGACATGTTCCTGCTTCCATAAAATATTTCACGATATGATTAAAAGTACGAGCAAAGACATCGAATATGAAGAACAAGTTGTATTATAACTAGTACTATTGCTAAGTTGAAACCTTCCTTGAAGCACGTAACATGGGTCATTTTTGTATTTTTAAAGTGGGAGACAGTATTCTCGTACCTCTAGTTCTACCATCAATTCTTTGGCTGTGGGTGCTGACACGATAATGCGTCGTGCCTTGGGAGATATAAAGCCTTCATCAACGGCTTTGTCAATAAAAGACAACAAGGAATTGTAAAATCCATCCACATTCAAAAGCCCCACCTGCATCTCACAAAATTCACAGATCAACACTTCTTCGATCTTCATCTGTTTTATATTGCTGCTCATTCACATACTTAGTTTTACTCCCATTCAAATGGAGAACTTTCCTATGATGTAACGTGGCAATGATTAACTAAGAACAATCAGAGACTACACTCTCTCATGTGAATTCCAATTAAATACCCCACATTTATCGGATTCTGTGTGTTTGAAGCTTCCTGGTGGTTAATCATTTTTATATTTATATAATGCATCGAATATAATGGATCCGAATTGCAAGTTGTTGAGAAGCATTCTCTTTCACTGAGTCATATATGGTCAAGTAATCAACTTGGCTAATTAATCAACCACAAAAATATTATAGTATCTAGTAACATGACAACAGTGCTAAAACAAGAGTTGCTTAAGGCAAAAAACAGCATATATATAATACAGGGGTTTGATTAGTCTTAAACAATATACTTATTTTTCAGCATCTCACTTAAACACTGCTTAATTATAACTATGTATTAAAAAAACATTTGGATGAATAACACATTATTTGATTAGAATATTTTTCTTTAAGACAGATAGAATATAGATAGATGTTAACAAGGCATTAAAATTGAGCTTACGGGTTTGCTGTGAATCCCAAGCTGAGCCCATGTAATGACTTCCAGCAATTCTTCAAGGGTTCCATATCCTCCTGTTAATTCATTCATTGCTTAAAAATGTTAATAAGCAGCGGCTCAAAATATGTGGAAAATAATTCAATAGCGAGTCAAAATTCCGTATTGGATAAAATAGACAAAATTAAACACTATATATGAAGACTTATAACTCCATTATTTCTAAGATTTTGAGATAAAAGTAGTGTCAAATATCTTATACATGTAAAACTAAAACTAATATATATATATATATATATATATATATATATATATATATATATATATATATATATATATATATATATCACAATATAAAACATAACCCAACAAAAAAAATAATTATATGCATGTTGCTGAAAAAACAACAAATGCAACAATTAATAAAGATTATGGATGTTGTGATTTTGTTATGTTACCTGGGAGGGCAATAAAGGCATCGGCTTGACGAGCCATCTCAGCTTTCCTTTGGTGCATATTAGATACGGCTCTCACTTCCCCGATAGGTTCACCTGTTATCTGCATTTGCAACATATATGCTTCAACTATATCACTATTCCATATTTCACCTTTAAATTTACTAAAAATTAAATAGTTATTCACGAGGGTATTTATATATGTACCTCTCTTGGCATAAGACTTGTTGGGATAACCCTGCACCAAACAAACCCATGGTCAGAAGAAACTAGAATCAAAAACTATGATTTCCCAATTTCAATGTCCAACAATTTGGCAAGGAGAAACATTTTAAACTTTTTGGTGATTGATACTGATCTATGAACTTAATATATCTATTATTATTTTTTAAAAAGCAACGAATCTATTATATATGTAGTAAGAATAATGTAAATAGAAGGCCTTAATTTATAGTATTAATATACGTATTATTTATTATCTGATGTATATATTTATAAGAGAGAAAAAATGGAAACTTAACCATATTGACTTACGATAAAGATATATTATAATTGAGAATGTTAAACTAAATGAATGTGGAAGAAGGAATCAATGTTTTCTTGGGAGTGCAAGAAAGAAAAGAATCAATAAAATACTGAAAGAAGGAAACATGATGTTGGCTCCAATCTCATTGTACCACTTACGTGGTTAGTATTATTTTATATATGATTATATAAAATGAGTTCTTTGTTATTGAAAAAAAAAATTATGTTGGCTCCAATTGTTGCGCAAAAACGCTCTAGCGTCCCTTTCTGGAAGAGGCAACAAAAGGGATTAAACTTTATCCAATACACCAAACCTGCCAAGAAGCTTCTAACTACCGGTAAAGGTCACTTTTCTTCTATTTTTTTCTTTTTCCTTTTTTTAAATCCCAACAACGGTGCAGAATGCCCCCACTTACTATTAGTCCCTGTGAAGTTTTTTATTATTATTCTGTATCCAAGATGCTCCCTTTGAACCTACATTCGGAACCTCAATTTGATTAAGAAAAGAACGTCCCACATCGCCAGCATTTGATCCCGTGATATTCTACCATTTCTCACAGAACATGGGAAACACGCATGAGTCAGTGAGTACATGCTTTGTCTTACCTAATTCACTAATTCCAAAATCACTTTTACCTTGAACGGAAAAAGGGAAATACAAATGTTGTATCTTGGAAGTAAGAAAAAACCATAAAAAATGATTAAGGTGGCCTATTACATGGACACACACACATGTACAACAAAAAATGGGAGAGTGAGAATCACAAACCCTAGAACATGGCGCCCACCATCATGAACAGCCTGAGAAACGAGACCCATCAGCCCCACGCTGCCACCTCCATACACCAAATCAATCCTTCTCTCCACCTTCAAAAAACATCGAAAACCAAACCACGTAAACGCGTGTCACAACATTCATCATGAAACAAACGAAACCAATTAAGTTTGGACATGGCCAAAATAATAAAATTTTATTAGTGGAGGGAGCATATACTATACTAAGATGCCATTTTTTTTTACTATTGTATATTTTAACACTAAGACAATGAATAGAGTAGTGGGAGTTTTTACCATATATTAGGGTGACAACTACCGGGCATATGGAAAAATCATGGAAGCCTGTGGGAAATGGCTAAGGCTAATAACACGCTTCACAGAGTAATGATACCTAGGAAGCACGTTTGTTCCCTATAACAGAAAAAAAATATGTGTTTATTTATTTATTTATTTATTTCACTTCTATTCCTTATAACAGAAAAAAAAATGTGTTTATTTATTTATTTATTTTGATTTAAAGATGAAAAGGTTTTCGAATGTTATAAAAAACAGTATTGTAGAGGGAAACAAAGATCATGCAAGAAGGCTGCTTAACTGACAGCATATTACAGCTAGCATCCTTGCAATCTCTCTGCGTGTATATGTGCGCGCGTCTCTCTCTCATGCCAAACTTAAACCCTAAACCATATTTCCACCACACAATCACAAGCACCACTTGCCACTCCAGAGCTTTTTTCTTTTTTTACATAAAAACAGAAGAAAATACGATGAGGGAGAAGAGAGAGGCGTAACCAAAGGAAGATGAGGAACACCAGAGTGAGAAATCAAAATGAATCATTAAAATTTGTACAAAATTTATAGAAGGAAAAGGTTAGTTGTGGAAGAAAAGAAACGTTATGTAGCCATTAATGCGGCTGAAGGGACAAAAAGAAGCAAGAGAAAAAGGAAAAGTTGATTCAATCTAACCATATGATATCAAAACAAAAAATTCCCTGGGTTCAGATTCAAACCTCTCCATCAATCCTAGATTTCAATTCACCTTTTTGTATACCAAATCTTGAACAGAAGATAGAAAAGAAAACCAAATTTGATAAACGGAAGAAGAAAACTGGCCTGTGTAACATTAACTAAAAAAAAAAAAGGAGTATGTTACCAGTTCCTTGCCGAGTTGAACAGCAGCTTCTTGATAGGTAGGTTTTTTTCCTGAACTGCTGCCACAGAAAACGCAAATCCTCTTGAACCTGGATTTGGTGTCTTCCATTTTTGTGGGTTTTGTGTCTCTGTGTGTGTGGGGACTATATATAGAAGCTAGAGAGAGGGATGAAAGAAAAAAAAAGAGGGTTGAGAATGAGAAGAAGGTGAGTATTTGTTTAATGTATATTGATCCATGTGGATATCATATATAGCTACCTACATACTATCATATACCAAGTTCCCTCAAACTCACTCCAATCATTAATTTATACCATAATAAATATCATATTTTAACTCCCATATATTACATGCATGCCTTTTTTTTTCTAATTTATATACCTGAAGTTTTAATAAAAGCATATTTATTTATATTAAAAATAGCACATGTCATGTATAAAAAATAAAGCATAATAAAAACTGCTTCTTTTATATTAATATACTCACACTAATGTGATTCTTAAATATTTTATACTTATAATAGACAAATGATAATAAATTTCACATTCAAAGTTAAACATTTTATTATAATTATACATATTTTTCTGTAGAACGATTTATTTGAGATGCCGGTAAACCTTAAATACGAATATTTCTTTTAGCAAAGCCTTTAATTTTAGTCAATCGTTTTCGATTGAATTAACATTTGCTAGAAAGGAGCTAATATATTGAGAAGTTGTTTGAATCGTTGTTAATTTTGAGTTTTTGTTTATTTTTAATTAGAATAAGTTTAAAGTTTTGTACATTTTGCTTCCGCTGCAAATGGTGAAGTAGAGACAACAATAAAACAAAATACCAATGACAAAAGTTAACTATAATACTTTTATATCTATACATGCCAATAAGGTGGTTCAAGAAGACTCATTAAGTCTCCATAGTACGAAAATATTGTAAGATTCGCTAAGAGTAAATATTCTCATATTTATCGTAATTATGGCAAACTTCACTAATTTAATTATGTTATGATATTCTTTAATACTATATTTACAGAATATTCAAATATTTAATATACAAGATATGTAGGTATGTTAAAACATAATTATTATTTAATTTAAGTAAGTTATTATATCACTAATGTTACTTGATATCATATTACTAATTTTATCATTTGGACTTCTAAGTCCAAAAGATCTTATCTTGAATGTTAGAGTCGTTTACAGGTGAATCTTTCCCTTTGCTTCAACCATTAATAATATCACGTTAAAATATATCAAAATCATTAAGAACTTGTCACATGTCCAAAGGGTTTGTCTCATGTTAAGAACAATTTCTTTGAATAAGAAGTAGGGGTCTCAAGTCGCTCAACTTATCATACGCATTGAATCAAGTCAGACTTCTTAATTTTTGTGATTTATAAATTTTTTAATATGATTCGATTAATCTAGAGTTAATTGGTTAAATAAATTGACTCGTTTATAAATCTTTGATTCGTGTAGTTTATTTTATATATTTAATACATTATAATTAAAGTTGATTGGCTTGGCTCATTTATTTATATTAATATAATTAAAACATTCATTTATTTCACCAAATATTATCATAAAAATAATTACTGAAAGCTAAAGTGTTATATGATTAGACAAACAAATAGATTAAGTATCTAGATTTATTCAAATGTTATTGAATAAACTTTAATGTTTAAAAACATCAAATTGACAAAAGTAATAAATAATTGTAATAAAAAAGTTACAAAAACATTGTAAAAAAATATAATTGTTATTTATGGATTACATGTTAATTAATTCACCTTTGACTTGTATATTAAGTGAGTTAAGTTGAGTTTGATTCACATTTAAAATATTGATTTTTCTTTTACTCCAACGCAATTTAAACTCGTGATAAAAGAGGCCGAAACCTATTTTGAATCTTGTAATCAAATGTTATTTGTTTTTATAAAGCCTATAATCTATTATATTTTTTTCATTCTTTTTTATGATAAAATATTTATAATAAAATAAAATGATATTTATCAATAAATAATGAGAATAAAGAGAAGAGTAACATCATTAATTTTTCTAATTAGGTATATTGTATTTACAATCATATAAAATAAGAAAACTGTTTAGTGTTTTTATAGGTGAAAATTTAAGGAGTCCACTTCAACAACTCCATATTGTTATGTATAGAATCAGTCTTTATGTCAAAAACCTCACTAGCAAGACAGGGAGAAGAAGAAGTAGACAAACTTTAGAAAATATATGAAATTTTAAATTTACAAATAAATTAAGTAATTAAATGTTATAACAAAAATAGAGATGTTAGCAACAAATAAATAATGATGTCAACAATGCTCGACTACGAAGATGATTTTTTTTTTATTAGCAGTAATAAATAAATTAATAAAAAAAGGCATTTGAGATGTCCTAACTTGTATACAAAGTAAAAATACATATATAAGAAAAAAAATGTATTATCATAGGCTTTTATGGACCATATGTCTCAATATATGGTATACTATCCTCTTACAAGATTTTAGATGTTTTGCCCATTTATATTAGAGTACATATCTTTCCCTTCTGTAGATTATATTGAACATGATTTTTATATCTATTCTACCATATAAAGAGCACTACATAAGGTTGCTTTTTTAATTTTGTTTTAGATCATGTCTAAAAGTTTAACTATGCTAATCCAAACTTTTTCTCCCTATTCTTTTGGCCATTCCTAAATATAATGGTGTTTCTAAACTCTAAATACTTTTCATCACTATCGCTTATATAGCTTTCCAAATCATGTTGCCTTTTTTACTACTAAGATGATATTAAGTCTTTAAAGAGATGAAATAAGATAATCATTATGGTTGAAAAGGTTTTTACGATGGTTAAAGGAGTTTGTTTACCATAACTTTTAAATCGTCATTGAAATTGACAATTGTTAAAATCTAATTGAAACAATGACAATTGAAATAATCGTCGTTAAAATCTCAACTCAAACCACAACGGTTTATAAAAACTGTTATTAAAAAGTGAATTAAGTAAAAAAATATAAAATTACACCATACTTATATAACGATAATTTGAGTTATAACTGCTGTGGAAAGTGGGTCTCTTTTATTTTAAATACACTTTTTACAATTTCATTTTACCGGTGTCCTGTCAGAAATTTTCATAAATAAAACCATTAGTTTAAAAGTTATAATTATCTAATCTTCCAAACAAAATAATAAAGATATTCATCTCCTTTATTTATTTTAATAGATTAACTTTCACCTCTTCTTTTATTAAATAAAATATAGATTTTTATTTATTAAAGATCTTTCATTTTTATACTTTTTATTTAAATTTTAGTTAATATGATACTTTTAAATTGAATAAGAAAATTGAGTGGATGTGAGTATCATCTATAACAAATTTAAAGAGATATAAATTATATTTGTTAAAAATATAATAAAATTGAATGTCTAATTTAAAATGTTAAAAATATATAAATATAGTTAAGTGTAACATCCGTACAATCATTCCTAAATTTGTAAGTGTTTAAATTGTTTTTTTTTTTTAACTTTATGGATTAAGTAATTATAAACATGATGATTTGAAAAATGTATCTTCTCAAATATTGCTATAGTTATTAAAAAAAGTTAAACCAATTATAGGACATCATC
>Ga0214545_1013571_pt1 | contig 10024 bp, 10 predicted proteins | sample CNSS4metaG_FD_160064 | JGI IMG/M metagenome (GOLD analysis project Ga0214545, IMG submission 160064) | Root nodule microbial communities from cowpea collected in UCLA plant growth center, Los Angeles, California, USA - CNSS4 | ecosystem: Host-associated > Plants > Roots > Nodule | place: USA...
TATTTTATTATATAACCGGTTACATCTTATATGTATAATAAAAATAATCATATATAATTATTAATAATATATATGTAAATTATAATTTAAGAATAATATCTTTTATAATATAAATATTTAAAATATTGTGAGAAGAAAAAGTTTTGAAACTGGTTAAAATCGTCAAAGTGTCTAATATTGTTACAAATCTTCACATTTTGAAAGGATAAAAATTTTGTGAAATCTCGCAAATCCATCCGTGCACATGCTTTTAAATCATCAGAAACGAACATGAAAATTTTATAAATTCATCCGCGCAAATCAGCGGATTTATACAATCTGCGCAAACGAACACTGCCTAAAACAACTATATAGGTATTTGAGCAAACAATTATTTTAAATTTCTTTCTAGTTACCGAATAGACTTGCATTGTCTTTTCAAATTTACTTAGAGAGAAGGTTGAGACCTGAACATTTTTAAGCACATTACCTATCAATCTAAGTTGGTAAGTTTATTCTAAACTGAGTTTATGTTAAGGGGTATTATTTTCTTAATTTGATACAAAATGTTTATGGTATTATTATCTCTTGTGATCGCGGATGGTGTAGATTACACAGATCAAAATATTCACCTTGGACTAAAAAATGAAAAATTAAAGAAAGAATTTGCCACGAGGAGCATGACATTTGAAAAGACGGAAAAAGTGCTTATGGGGGAAATGCATATTCTTCTGAAGGGGGCCTTTGACCACCCTTGATGATGGTTCCTTTTTTTGCACACACTAGGAATAACTTCTTTTCCAAGTTCTATTACTCGTACCTTCACCTCACACATTCTATAAAAGCCCTTCACAAATGAATCCATCCATCTAAGTCATTAAGAACGAAGAACCAATCCATTATTTGAGGTAAAAGAGAAATTTTCAGAGACCATTTACCTCAGAGAGGGAATGGTTAAGATAACCATAGTTGGAAGGATGAGCGATGGATTGCCTCTAGCACAAGGACTGAGATATATGAATGAAGAATATGCTTATCTTTCATGTTACAAGCAACAAGCACAGTTCATTCTCCAAGAAATTTCAAGGGGAGCACTAACAGCATCCAAGATGACTATCCATGTCAACAATTTCTGCTTCAAGTATCCTTCCCTCTCAATTTTTGTTCAGTTCTTTCAATTTGTTTCGAAGTTCGTTTTGGTTCTTATATCGATGAAGTTGCAATTTTCTGTCATGCATCATATTCTTCATTCACGTGTACCCTTTATCACAGGCTAATCTTTCAGGAAACAGAGTTTATGTTGAGTCTATAAACATTAATTCCATTTGAACCATAGAGTTTAAGTTAATGGAGCTTTCCTTTAGGCTTTGTTTTCCTCTTTTGTTTCTGAAGTTGCAATTCTAATGCAATAAATTTGATTGTGGTTATATTCTTATAAAGCTACTTGGTCGAGAATGGAGTTGTTTTTATTGTATTATGTGAGTCTACGTACCCAAGAAAACTGGCTTTTCATTACCTACAAGATATTCAAAAGGAGTTTGAGAAGTTTGATAAAACCCTCATTGGCAAAATCACAAGGCCATACAGCTTTGTCAAATTTGGTAATTCCCTTGAACCATTACCCTGCTACAATGTTATCTTTGTCTAGCATTTGGGGATAATGTTTGCTCAATAAGGAAGTGTAGGTCCACATTTTTTGAACCCCCATCCCCCTAACAATGTTTCCTCTCTGTGAAATTTTTGTTTTTGCCAAACAAATCACAATTTCTCTGTCAGATGGTATAATTGCAAACATTAGTAGACAGTACATTGACACAAGAACTCAGGCCAACCTATCAAAACTCAATGCTAACCGGAAACAATATTTAGATGTTGCTAGTGAAGATTTTTACAACATTGTAGAAAGGAAGAGAAATTCAGGTAAGAGTATTCCCCCTCCTCAGACAAGAACATTTTCATATCTTACTTTGATTGTCTGCAGTAAGAACAACATCTTATAATGACAGAAACAATGAGAAGGTTACCAGTTACTCCTCAACCTGAATCCACAATTTGGTGTTCTCCACGCCTTGAGGTAGGTATGCTGAAGTTGAAAGCTCCAAATTTTCATTCCCTGTTTTCTTGACAAGAAATGAAGAAAAAAAATGTTAATTTTTCATTTTATTGTTTGGACCACTCACCACAGGTGATTGCTTTGAAATGGACACCTATTATGGTCCTTGTAATTACTTCTATGGCTCTTCTATGGGCTAGCTTAGTCCTCACAGATGACTTTATTATTTCAAGCTGGTGACAATTCCTCATATCAAGACCAAAAGATAACGGTTTAATACCATCAAATTTCAACACTGCATGCAGGAACTTAAACAAATGGTCCACTAGTATTAAATATGATGCAACATTGATGTTGCAGAAAATATAAGGACATGGAGTGGCCCCTTCGGCACCACGTAATCCAGGAAACACAGAGAAAGAGAGAGAGAGGGAGAGAGATCCAAATTGAAGAAGAAAATTTCTGATTTGTCAGAGTTTCTACTTTCTACCTTGAAAGTGAAATATTTCCTTTTAAATGAACCAGTACTCTGACTTGTGTACTCACACGAGTTGCCAATAGATATTTATATGTATGTATTAAATGGCGTGTAAATATAGAAAATAATTGATATCTATCAAAGGAGTAAATTGTCTTGACAGAGTTCATTGCTTCGTCAAATTTCTCTCATTATATTTTCATGGTCTATTTTGAGCCTTTCTTAATTATTAAAAAATATCACATTCATACTTCATATTATTGAGCAAATAATAATTATTGTTACAGCCCTAGTAGATTATTTTACTTATTTTTTTTTTTTTTTACAAACTTTCTACTGTGGTTCCAAATATTCAACTTACTTGTGAACTGTTTTTTCTTATTCTGGTAAACTACTTAAATGTTTGAAAAAGTAAGTTTGTATTCACGTGTATTGGCGTATCTGATAGAAGTAGTAAAATTGACTTGTAAGAATGTAATTACTTCGTAGACATTAGCCAAATAGCACTTAATAAAATGTGATTTTCTGTAAAAACATTGAAGACCACCAGAAGTTTGACTTCTTAAACTAAAACAAAATTACATAGTTGTATGCAACGAAAATTCTAGAAGAATAACAATTAATCATGTGTGAGGCATCGTATTGAAATAATTGGAGGTGGGTAGAAGAATAGAACATACAACTTCGAAAGCAACTTTTATTTTATATTGCTGAAGTTTGATTGTTTTGTGTATGTATAAAATTAGAAAATGATATTATTCCTTGTTGACCAACCCCGAAACTTACTTCTCATATGTACATTATCGCATCATTGCTCATACTCATCAAGTCAACTCCAGGCACACAATGGATGAAACCATTTTCCACCATCTGATTTGCATACTTCAGCTCTGAATTGAAAATCTCAGGGTCTGAAATGTTAGCCAAGCATCTATGGTACCCTCCACCAAAGGGTACCTCTGTCATATCATGGATTGCAGCCTCCTGAAGAGTTGAATTTTGATCAAATCCATTCCTCAAACCAAAAGAATCAACTGAATTTGCAGAGTTTACTTGATCCAATGAAAGCCACTCAGCAAATAGCAGTTTTGGTAAGGAGCTTTGACAAGCCTCTTTGGTGAAGTTACAATTCTGTGTACCTTGAGTTGCAAGATTTTGCAGAGAATTTGAAGAGTCCATGGTATCTGAGCTTGAACTAGCATACTTCATTTGGTTGTGAGAATCCATTTCCTTAGCTTTGGCCATTTTCTTTTTCAAATATGAATGCCAGTAGTTTTTAATCTCATTATCTGTTCTTCCTGGCAAATGCTGTGATATCTGTGACCACCTGCCCAATAATATAATTCAAGTTTTTCTCAGCAATCTTCACCACATGTGAGATAAATTATAACAAAGAGTTTAAACAGTAGTTCTGAATTTCTGTTCTAAATTTCACAGACATACATTCTTTATGTGAATAGTTTGTCTTACTGGTTGGAATATAAGAAGGGACACTCAGAAACACTAGCCAAATGGTATTGGACTAGATTTAAATTTAATATACAACAGAACTGAGGAATAGTTGAAAAGACTTTTTTTATTGTTTTCAATGTTCATCCCTCTTTAAAAAATGAAGCATGGCATCTAAGCCAATCCATGACTTGACTTACTTATCAATTCTTCCTTTTATTTTTCATTTTAAACGCCCCAGTTTCTTTTCTAAAACAGAATTAAATATTAAACTCCTTTCCAATCCAATTGCATTTCCTAGCTTAGCCTCAAATATTGAACTAAGGGAATTTGTCTTTTCCTTTACTTTGCATAACTTCTTATACTAATTAAAGCATAATTTAGATTTAACACCTACTCCTGACATGTATTTATCAATATTTTTGACTGAAAATTACAGATTTTACTTATTCTGTGTTAACTTGGTCATAAAACTGAAACTTTTGAACTGATAAAGTGAAAGAAGATTTACTCTTGTGCCTTACTTGTTGCCTAGCATGTGGTGAAGGGTGAGGATTGTCTCTTCTTCTTGTTTGCTGAACTTCCCTCTCTTTAATCCTGGCCTCAGATAGTTTATCCATCTTAGTCTGCAACTCTTTCCATTCCTTTGCAAGCCTTCACATAAAATGTATTTGCCCCATCAATGTCAGGTAAACATTGAAAATATTATATAAATGCATGTTGGTTTGACTATAACACTTTTGATCTTTGTCAGCAAATATACTTTTACACAAAATGCCAGTTTAGTCTTACCATAAGATGTTAAAATTACGCAAGCCAGAATTATCCAATTAGTTTAGCAAGCTGGATTATGAAATTTTACTATTTTATATCTTTACAAACAATGGTCTCTTTTGTCAAGAAGTCTTAGTGATATTTTCAAAATAGAAAATTTGTGTAAAGTTTTAAAAGAATGGAGTTTTAGTGTAATTTGAGAAAATATGAAGAAGTGTTAGCTTAATTTAGTCTAAAAAGTACACTTCATTGCACTAGTATTACTTTTCCTTACCAATGTATCCTTTTCATACGCAGAATTGATTGGATAAATTTATTAGAATGAATCCAAACAAAGGGCAAAGAAAAGCTTATCAAGACATCTGAAATTTACTGAAGTGAAAGATACCAACATTTCGATTTGATAACATAATCTTTTCTCAAATAAGTGGTAGACATACTTTCAAATAAAGGAAGAAAAACCTTTCTTGAAGAAGACCAAGGATGTCTTCATTTAATAATGCCCTTTGTGTTGTACATACAATACAAGGAATATGCTAAACTGTGGTATGATTCACAAAAGGTCACAACCAGGAAAGAAGAAAGAAACCAACCTGCGTTAATGGGAACAGAACTCCAACAGCCATGACCATGTTTAAGGATGTAGTTTCTGAGCTTATTGTCTTCTTCTGGTGACCATAATCCCTTCTTATGTTTTGGTTTTCCCTTTTCCAATGGCTGGCACCCCATTTTGCCTTGCCTCACACAATTTCACTTCAATGATAGGCTTGGAATTGGATTTTCTATGACAGAACTCACAGAGGTGACATTGCAGACTAAGAGAAGGAAGGGGAAATATTTGATAGGGAAACAGTGCACAAACAGACTTATATATATAAAAGTCCATGAAATAGTCGTGCTTGTGCATTTCTCTTTCCATTACTTATTCACAACGAGCGTTGAAATAACAAAATAAAATGATAAACCAAGAAATTTCTATTCAATAAAATATTTCTGTCCTGCCCCAGAGGGTTGAAAACTTGTTCCACCTTGCTGAAATTCACCCTTGCAGACTCAAAGGGTGCCAGTTTGGAAAATGTTGGAATTTGTGGTATCATTGTTTGCTATCAACTTTAATAGACCACATGTCCAAAATCCCCAAAAGTTACATGATTTGTTTTTAGGTGCAGTATTTTTGGAGTTCTTTATTGCATACTTTGAATACTTCTATGACAAATATGAAAGTCTTCACGTGAAGGCCTTCGATTTGTAGAAGATATGAAAAGAGTGTTCAGTCTTTACCTTTTACATAAATTAATCTTAACAGATGAAACTTCATTTTGTTCTTTAGCCAGGTAGAGTGAAGGTAATAATAGAAGAACAGCTATGAATTGGAGGACACTATATATTCATTGAACTAGTATAGTAGACCTAATAGTTTAGGCTTATTCAAGTCAACATTCCTCTCGTGCCGACAAATTCTCTACCGTCCAAGAACAATTAACAAACTATGTAACTAGTTGTAACGCCAAAACACAACAAACGTGCAAAACTCTACAAGACTGATCATTTTTTTTTACCATGCATATCCAAATAATGTATGCATTTCATGTGTAAATTTAAACCCTTTCTGTAAATATGCTTTAGGTTACGAATTTTTATAGTTTTCGTAACTGGGTTTTGCATTTACCTTTTCAGGTAATGCATAACTCTATTTCAAATGAGGCAGCACGTGGTTCTTTTAACTGGTGTCCACTGTTGAATTGAAGGATTGTACGATATGGTTAGCAAGAAGTAATATAATGAAAACTCAGCTAACTTTTCTTCATAGGAAAGTTTTTATTTAAAAGTTATGCAGTTAAGAAACGAGTCTTTGTCCTCATTCTGTGGCTGATGTATGCAGTTGATGAAATATAAATGGCAGAAACAGTGAATCGGGTAAGCGTGTGCGTGCTGAAGAGGTTGCAATAGGAGAAAACTGTCCTTACCATTAACACTTGTAATGTTATTGCAGAAGGAACGTTCGTACAAATTTGGATGAGAATGGAATATGTTTTTGGATTGATGGTGGACAAATCGGGATAAAAAAAATAAAAATAAGTAAAATTGGTGAAATAGATGGATAAAATTTCACCAGAAATCTGCATCCTTATCACAAGAGGATGAACCCACAGGTATATATTTTTTTTATCTAAAAAAGTTTGTTAGGATAAGTTCTAACCTGACTCTCATGTATTATGTTAGAAATATACTTTAAACTTAATTCAATTCTACGAAACTGACTTGTAAAGTGAGATTTATACCTCACTTGTATATTATGAATTCATTTTATCTCTACTCGATGTGAAACTTTCAACATTAAGTCAAACATTATTTTCTTTTAATACTTTGGAGAATAAAAATTAGAAACCGGTGAAAGAAATCAGTTGGTAGATGCACATGTGAACCTAACTTATTCGATGATCATGTTTGATACTAGAATTTGAAAAGGAATCAGAAGATACCCCATGTATATCTTGGAGTTGGTAGTGTCCCTTCAATCACCCATATACCCAACCAGAACAAGTCATTGACTAAGAAAATTATCCCCAATTAGTTTGTGAAGGAACACAGGAATCCCACTCGGACACGACAAAGGTACAGCGTTCGCGAATTTCAGATTATTCAATCAATTCATTACTTTATGAGATCATTAAGGAATCACAATTATTGTTCAGAACCATATTATATTTCTGTCTTTAATTAATATATATACCCACTGAAGTCCCTTTGCCAGATTACACTTTCATTAATATTAAAAATTAAATTGAAAAACTGCACTCACAAAGTTCAATGGGGATAAAAAAATTGTCACGCATGGTTGAAGGTTGGCCTCCTCTAAGTACCTAGAATTATTCAGTTTGTCAAATAATATTAAACAGCAATATTAATGAGAACGAAGAAACATAAAGACTTTTCTATGTGCCCTTTCTAAACCTTCAATAAAATACATATAAAAAACCCTCAATAAACTTAGTTTCAATTATCAAAGACTTATAGGAATAAAATTACCTACATAAAATTGTAGGCGTGGCTCTAAAGGGTGTATTTTCATATACAGTTGAAGCATGCTTTGCTCTACAGCTGTTTGTTTCTTCCTAAACTTAAGGAACAATTAATTATCTTATTCTGTCTGAAACTTGTGGAAAGGAAGAACAATGGTTATTTGCCGACCATTATCTTCCATGGAACAAAGGAATCTTACAATTGTTGTTTGTATGCACTTTTATTAACTAAGGTTATATTCATGACATATTTTGGTCCTGAGAGAAAAGATATTTTCATGTTATCAACAAAAAAGTTAAGATATAGCAGCACCAGATACCTCAATACAACTATAGTATATTGAATTTTAGATCAAATACGTAGATAAATAAAGATATAAACGGAAAAGAGACTTAAATATCTAACATTTTGATGTTTGGGTTAGAAGTGTTATTTGTAACTAATGCAAATGTTTTTTTTTTTTTTTTTTGGTTGTTGGGGGTTTTTATATGGTTTTTAAATCTTAATTTTTGGCCAACATTTGATCTAAGGAGATGATAATGAGTGCAATTACTATATTAATCAGAAGAAAGCAAAATAGAAAAATATGTAATAAATTAACATTGTATACACTGATAAATATTTTATTCTTCAAAATACAATATTTCTTTACTCGACCTTGTGTATAAAAAATCAGTTTTATTCTTTCAAAATTATAAATCATTTGTAAGGACTGATTGTAAATACTCATTCATTTGAACATTATTTATTGAGTTTTTGTTAAAAAAAAAATCATTTTATTTGGTATCCAAAATTTTGCAATTCTTTTGTTTAAGATTTAATTAGCCGGATAATACTCACCTTCGTTCGAATGTGTCAGTATGGTACCCACTTCCAAAAACGTGTTAATTGGATCTCAACTTTCGAAAAGATCCCTCAATTATGTCCCTTCCAGAATAAAATTATTAAACTCGTTAACCAATTAGGTCCCTCCCAAAACAAAATTATCAAGGTCGTTAACTTTATTGATGATTTTAACGCGTTAATGGTTTTTCTAAAGGGATTTAATCGAGACATATTTTCAAAAGTTGAGATTCAATTGACATCTTCATACACTAACTACCAAACTGACACGTCTTAACAAAAATGCGTATTATCCTACTAATTAAATCTTCGTTTAAATATTCAAACAAATATTGTTTTATTTGCATGTTTTCATATTTCAGCTCGTTAATCAATTCATCCATTTAGAAACAGATTAATGGATATATTAAAGAATATTAAAAATATTAAAAAACAAGTGAATCAACTACTTCAAAACTAAAAGTAAGATTAACCGTTATTAGGTCATTTTGTTTTTCAAATTCTAAAAACTTTAGATAAAAAAAATCAATATAATAGAAATTTATAAAGAAAATAAATTAAAAGTATCTAAATTTATTAATTATTCAAAACTTAATTAAATTTTATATTTATTGTTTTTTAAGTTGTCTTTGAATATGAGAACAGCATGTGTATAATAATATTTTGTTTTAACTTTATTCGTTAGTAATGTTTTTATATAAGTTGAATTGAGTGGTTATTCAATATAGCAAAATTGTTAAACCACATTAACCGAACAACCAAATAGTAAAAGTTTGGTTGTGGTGATTGCATAATTAGTTTCAGTCGAACCAGACCGCACTACATGTTTATTAAATTATTTTGGCACCCACGGTGAGAAATAGATTTTTTATTTATTTATTTTTCATAAGTATTTAACATTTACTACATATTTTTATGGTCCTTTCTCATGTGTTCCGTGACATTATTTGATTTTGTTATGTGCTGTGTAAACCCATGATTGAATAAGATTAAGAGATTGATGACGATAATTATATAGAACAATAATAATATATGTTATAATAAAGTTGTGAAGCAAATTCAAACATGGCCGTTAGTTACATGAGAGATAATGTTTTATATGAACAAACCCCTCTAATCCTAATCCACTGTTTTAAAAAGAAAAAAGAAGATACTAATCTCAAATCGTTGCTTGCTGGCAATAAAATCTCTCAACAAATGTCGACCACAATATAATGCATCACATTTTTTTCTTTTTTAATGTAAATAATATTATTACATGGCATCCTTTAGGTTATGAGTCTACCAAATTTCCTTTCGAGTTCTTTTTCTTTTATCACTATATTAACATGTTTTATTGCGTTAAAAAAACCTGCGTTGACGTATATGAAGTTGATTTTGTACGTTATTGTAATATATATATATATATATATATATATATATAT
>Ga0214545_1013572_pt1 | contig 10023 bp, 10 predicted proteins | sample CNSS4metaG_FD_160064 | JGI IMG/M metagenome (GOLD analysis project Ga0214545, IMG submission 160064) | Root nodule microbial communities from cowpea collected in UCLA plant growth center, Los Angeles, California, USA - CNSS4 | ecosystem: Host-associated > Plants > Roots > Nodule | place: USA...
ACTGATTGATCTTATACCCCTGTTCCTACAATCAAAGGTGAAAACTATTGTTATATAGGTGTTTGAGAATTTATGTTTCACTGGCTTTCATGGATATGTTGTTAAAAAATTCAAAATTTCTTATAACAAACCAACATGTTAATGCAATCTCATTTTTTGAACTTGATCCTCCTTTATTTAGTTTGGGCCTCAAAATTAGTTTGTCCTTACTTATGTGTGCTATTTTGGTCTTATCGTTGGTCAGTACATGATCTTTGACTCACACTCCTCACATTTGGGATTGCACATCTCAATTAGATTTGTAAGAGTAGACATCTACCATACAGGTCATCCTACAATGACCCATTTATAAGTGATCTAATTATCGACGAGATGGGAAGAAAACTACATTTTCCTCATTTCATCTAACAACCACCACTTTGACATGACTAATAAAACGACTCCAACACCTATAGTAACTGGAAACTTTGCCTCTGTGCTAAGCGATATGTGTTCAACTGTGTATATTGGTTTAGTCACTACTCTCGAAGTAACTTCCAACCTACAACCTTAAAACTGGGATGCTCCTTCTTACCTGCCCAACCAACTTGCATTTGATATACCGACTCGTCTACCATATGTTCTCCACTACCTCTTGTAGGTTTTTATCAAAGTCTCAGATGACTTCAAGTCTCAAACTAAAGCATGTAGTTATCACTTCACATCACTTTGTTCTCTCCTTTAAGCATCATTCCACTGACTTGATCACTCTTGAGTTCTGGCCTACTGCCCCACCATCAACACTCTTGACCACTTTTACGTATAACGACACTCATAACATCTTACTTCCTTTGTTGGCTTCAACCAAGGCAATAAAGTTCCCTACCGAGTTATTCCAGTTCCAATTTAAAACTATCAACTGATTCCATTGCCATATCGTTTTGGCATCCTGTCCTCATTTTTTTATCCCTTAACTCGTAACCATCATTCCACTAAAACACAGAACTGTAACTTCCATTGACTCCAAATCTCTAGTCTGTTTTACACCAAGCAACTCTACGATACACCTCAAACTAAGATTGCCCGATTTGGCTTTATTTTTTTTTTCAACCTCTTTGAGAAACTCACTCATCCTAGTCGAATAACTAGACCAAGGAAATCTCTTCACTAGGTCATGAGTAAGATAGTTCTTCTCACGCACCTCTTACCATTTCTAAGCATCATCTGCCACCATCCTGCTGCGCTACTGTGATTCATACACAAGGTCACTTGTTTGTTTACTCAAAATAATGATCCTTTCGTGTCCGCCATGACAAGGAAGCAATTTCCGCTGAGAAACCTTCCTCGAGACCCCTATAAAACTTGTAGAACCCCTTTAAACTCCTCTTTTGATAGCCTTAGCGTTCCATTTTCTCAACAATGTATCTATCCTTTTAAAACCATATTCCTTATCAGTCACTCTAACCTTAGTCAATACTCTTCTTGAACGACTTGACACACCATAACTTCTTTTTGAAGATTCACCAAACTTGCAGTCATCTTGGTGATTATACTGAGTTTATACCATTATGTCTCCAACAAATCTTTCACTTGTTTCTCTTACTTCACAATCCCAGCATAAATCCTCCAATTAGAAGCTATTAGCACAAGTCCGACTTCAAACCCAAATGCAAAAGTGAACTTCACCATTCCAAAGCGAAAATTCTAATATTTACTTTAGAATAAATCTATAACTCTTCTACCACTAAGATTCCTTGCGTCTATTTTTCGCTTGCCGTTGTCGTATAACTCTGATTCACATGACACCCAGCCCTCATCTTTCAGCTTGATCCACACTTGTTACACTACTACTGACTTATCTCTTTAAATCAAAGGATACTACTTCGTTGGGGATCACATCTCCCAAGAATGAGATTAAGAAAACAATCAATTCACCCTTGAGATTGTGTCCCAACCTTGCAAAGGAAACAATTCAAATGGGCTTTGAATTTAAATCCTTTGGTGACCATGAAACATGAAACACACCCGAGTAAACTTCACTTGACCGCAATTGTAGCAAACCACCATCTCAACCTCAACTCCCTCTTGCAGGCACCCATGACTTCTCTACCATATGGGCGACACCAATAGGTATACGATCCCGAACAAAACCAAACCCATATCCCAAGCACCACTTTTATACCTTGTATCCTCGAATTTGATCATTCGCGCTAATCACTCCAGCACCAACTATCGTATACACCATTTCAATTTCTTCAGACTTTTCTTCTCCTTTCATTCTTTAGTGTAATTTTCGCCCACTAGTTCTTGCCATTTTTACAAGATCCAACACTTAGGTTTCTTAGTCTCAGCCCAAGGTCAATTATTCTGCTCATGTGAATTACTTTTCCTTGAAACATCCTTCTATCAACTCCAAAGACCAAATCATCTCCTTCTGACTATCGAACCTAGTACGATACCTTTATGCCACTTCATTTTTATCCACATATTATTTTTCCCTTTACTTAGGAAACATCATCTCACTTGACTGATCCATAAGCTCTACTCCATCTTAGCCTCCAACTAGAGATTTGTTGTCTTTTTACACCCCCATGGTCTTTATCTTTCTCAGTTTGCTCGATGCCAAGCAATTTCATTATTTTCTACAACCCATGATATTGCCAATTGTTTCTCTTCCACCAATCCAAGAAAACACTAGATATGGCCATACGACCATATCTAATGACACTTCTCTTAACATCACATGTATCTGTAGAACTCTGAATTCTGGTATTGCCGGAGTGTAGAACCAGGTTGATTTTCCTCAAACGTTATTACACTTGCATGCACTGATATCTCCCATATGTTTTAACCTCTAGATTCAACTCATTTTGGAAAACTTGCGGTATTTGATCCCAAACTTGTCCTTGAAGCTCCATTAGTCCAATCGTTGCTAAACTCCAATATCTTTTCTCAAACTATTAACCCAAACTTAGCTTTCCTTGCTCAACGGTATACGTCACACATCAACTTCCTATCTTTGAGGTAAGAAGTTGTCTTAGAGACCTCATCCAACACTTGTAAAGGAAAGCAGGCTAAGTTGACATTGGATCTGCATTCCCTTATTTCTATAGACACCAGACATAGAGTACAGAGGCATAACAAGACAAACTAGAACATACGAAGCAACACTCCATCATCTACAAACAACCAAACCCTTTTGTCTGTCACCCTTCTTTCCCTAGCCAGTAGAATTAAGAAAGGAAAAACAACCCTTAATCTAGTCGTGAGTGTGCACCCTCATTACTTTATCAAGGAATTTTTCTGTTCTTAAAGCTTTTGGTTTTACTGACACACTCGACTAGACATGACTACTCACGCCCACGAGGCATGACAAACCCACAACCTCAGGTCATCCTAAGGACGAACTGCTCTGATACCATTAATGTAACATCCAATTTAAATAATAACATAATTAAATGAAATCTTACACTGGATAATATAAAGAGTCAAGTTGTGGAGTATAAAGTCACTCCTTACAGTTATCCAAGGTACTTAAAAGGAAATACTAAAGCTCACTACAAAGCCTACAACCCAAAAGGAGTAAGAAATAACTGGTATTCAAAATAAAGCCTTAGGGGTAATACAATACACGGGCCTTAGCCCTAAAGAAAAGCCCAAATAAAACATGAAGTCCAGCCTAGGTAGACTATGCAGCGGAATTATCTCTTCCCTGTTGACCTCGAGTACCTCTCGCATCTGCTCCCATCAATAAATTGATGATCATCGAAAAGGTAGAAGAACAACATACAAGGCAATCAAACAAGCAAGGGTAAGCTAGAGCCAAAAAGATTTTATCATACAATCAGATATACTTTCACAGTCCAGTATGCATACATCATTCAAGCATGTTATGACCTTCCAATCAATACAGTAAGACTCGACTCGACTCATCCGGATACATATAACCTGGTCAGATTCAGCGGATGCTTGCACTTATGGTGTGATGAATATCACCCTAAGAGGCTTTTCATAACATTGGCCAATGTCTAGGCCCTTTCTTTTTTATTTCTTTTATTTTTAATTAAATAAATGTTTTCTCTAAAATTGGTTTTTACTAAATGCATATCTAAGTTTTCAAGTGTTGTGGCCTTGCCTTTTTACGGCCCAATTCTTCTCCATGACTCCCGCACCCACACCAGTTTTCCTCACCCCTCCTGATTGGGCCTTGAGCAGCCCATGGTAGCATACCAATCAAATCTGCAACAATGTGCTTCAGAAGTTAGGCCTACAAAGTGCATAAGCCAGGGCTAAATCTTCTCCACGCGTGCACCCATATTTGTCTACGGGAACATCACGCATGCCTTTATATCACATGTTTTGGGCTTCGTAAATTGATGTTTGAAGCCAACCCACTTCGTGTGCATCAGGGTTCTTTCCATTTCCACATGCCAGCCAAAACAGTGTTCACGAGAGATAACCCTTAGCTGCTAGGGTTCTCATGCACAACAGCTCATTGTAACCAACACACAGCACGAATCAGCCTTGTTTCTTGTTTTATCTTGGAGTGCCGCTAGGAATGCCTCAGATTGCCTCTCTTTACGCATCCTTAGAATTAGGTTTCATTTGCCTCCCCTGCCCTTTGATAGGGATTCCGTTCAGTTGGGGCTCGTGAGAGATTCACGTTTTCCTTTCCTTCACCGATTGTTCTTCTTCTCCTTTCTATTTTCTTTGGCTGCCTTCACCTATATAAAGGCAGGCCAACCTCATGTAAAGGAGCTTTGATGAATGAGAGAGATTTTAATCCCCTTTTATCTTAGCTCACCTTCACCGAGAGTAAACCCTAGAGTGACCTCGCCGGTGAGATTCCAAACACCGTAATCGTCTTCCGCTACCTGTTTGGTGGATTTCCACCGAACAAAATTATGTTTCATGGCCTTGCATCGTGAATTCCGACGAGACTGTGGCTTTGCGCGTCCATCATGTGGTAATCAGATCTCTAGTTTCGAGCTTGGAGCGAGGAGGTCTTCAAAGATGAGTATCTTTATTTTTATTTCTTCTTTTTCTGTTCGATTCTGTCTTATTCTTGCTTGATTGAGTTCTTGCGTCTCTGGTCTCGAATGTGTGTGCTGAATTTTATTACTGAAATTGATTCAAAAATATTGTTCTGATTGCCTTGAATCAATACCGTGATTGAAATGTTTAGCTCTCTGCTTTCTGCCATTCCAATGCATGTCAATTAGGTTTAATTTTGTTTTCTTACCTAGCTTTCAGTTTTATAATCTCTGTTTTGTCTGCAGTCCATGTTCTATTTTCATTCGTGTAATTAGTTCATGTGATTGTATGAGTTCTGAATTTGCTATTAGATCATTAGCAAATTGTCTGCAGTGCTAATTGATATTGTTATTGTTCAATTCTGCTTAAATTGTCTCTGTTTTCAATCTGTGCTTTTAAGTGTGTTGTTGTTCTGCATCTTAAAATTGTTGGCCAAGGATTGCTCCTTCCTTAGCACATAATGAGTATTCCATCACACTTTAATCTGATTCGCATCAGAATTTATGTGTGGACACTCTTGCTTTGGTTGGTGATTGCATAGGCTATTTCAGTGCTCTTGTAAAATCTGTTTTGTTGAATCAGTGCCTGACCCGTTACTTGCCTTTGATGCAGTTTCCAAATATTTTCAGAGTATATGCTTGTTGCTTCCAGTTGTTGTTTTTGTGTCAAAGTTCAATTTTTCCTCTGGAAACTTATTTTGATTATTCCTTGTTCATCATTGCATCTGCATTTGTCGTGGGTTTGCTATATCACAATTTTATTGTCTGTGATTAGCCTAGATATCATGTTCAACCAATTTAATTATTGTTCTTTGCTGTTGAGGTTGCTTCTCTTCTGAATCAGGACTTTCAATGTGCATAGTTTGCTCATATTCATATTTGATTGAGTCCTGATCTGATGGCAATGTAGCATGAGGGTATTCTCAGTTGTGTTTAAGTGCTTTATGAAATATGGTGCCTCAGCTTATTCACTTGCTGCATTCATCTGATTTTGTTTCAGCATTGCCATGTAATTTTTGAGTTGCAGTTTCTGTTTTTCTCAGATTATTGACATTCAGACTGTTTCAATTTTTTGTCTGGTCCAATTGAATGCAATAGTAGTATTAAGCTTAATTTACTCTTGAGTGCCTCTGTTATGGCCTGACTCACTATTTGTCTCCACAATTTCTGGTGCTCTTGCTTTGATTGTCTGCTGCTGGCTTCTTTGTTCACACATGTCCAGATTTTGAGATTGTCAAATGACTTAAAATGTTGCAAATTTTGAGATCTGTGTTGATGATTGATTCAAATCTGCTGCATACTGATGTTTGATTCTGCACTAACCGAGAGAGTCTCATTTCAGCTATGTCATTCTCCAATTTTTTTAAGTTGAATCTTTTGATAATTCTTCATGTGCATCTGTTAATTGACATTGGAAGCATGCAAATTGTTGTGAACTGTGGCCTAAAAAAAAGTATGCTGATCTTTGAAAGTTGAAAAGAAAACAGTGAAAAGAAAATCAGTGGGAAGAGATTGATAATAAGAACATCTGGAAAAAGAAAGTTGTTAGAGCAGTTCACAACTTCATCCTTACATTGTATTTTCAGTTTCAATTTGAGATGCATGTGCACTATTTTGGATTCAACTTGTTTTGTGTCTTCTTGATTTTAGTTTTTTTAATCTTGTTCTAGACACATTCTTTAAGTTCTCCTTTGTGTGCTATCCTTTGTTGATTTGCCTTTTTCTTGCTTGTCCTTCTTGTTATTCAATTGAGTTTGTCCATTTATTTCTATCACTTGATGTTGTCCAATTCTTCCATTTGAGCTTTTCTTGATTTTCTGCTTTGTTATTCTTATGTGGAAGACCGTGAGTGATCTTGGTTCATTTGGCTTGAAACTCACTGATTTGGCAACTTTGTAGGTGATTACCTTTCTCTTGAAGGTAGAGCTGAAGGAGGAACTGTGAGGAAAGACACTTGAGTGGCTACCCGAGAGAAATTGAGGAGTGAGCTGGGATTTCGAAAGAGACCAAACACTTGAGGGCAGGCTGGACCGAGAGCAAACTGGTCCAATTCCAGTTGCATATTTCTTTTTGTTATCACAGAATTTTGTGTATTTTTTTTTCTTCTTTTAGTTTCTGTTAATTTGCTTTGGAATGGGAAAATGCATTATTGCAATTCCATTCCTTAGTTGTTTGTAATAGTTTTTTTTTTAATCGTGTAGTGTGAGGTTATCAAGGGGTTCCAAGTGCCACTTGATTCTTCACTTAGGAACACTTTTCGTCTAGTTTATGTTTTCTTGTTTTTTATGTTTTCTTGTTCTTTATGTTTTCCATGTCCAGGTTATGTGTGTGTTATGCATGTTGAAATTTATGTTTTACATCTCTGTGATATCTAGGTGCAAATCTTTAAACACTTAGTTGACTTTTCTTTGGTCATAGGATTTTACACACTTTGAAAATTGTTTTTTCACAATCAAGATCTGTTTTGCTGGGAAATTTTATTGAGAATTTTTGTGAAAGAAATTTAGAGATTTCTGGCTAGGAAAGGTTTGGTTTCTAAGCTTGTCCATGAGATTCACCTCCCTTTCCTGGGAATATTTCTAGAAATCTTTTCCTTTATATTCTCTTTATAAATTTCTGAAGTTTCTTTGTGAAATAAATTGTTTGATAAGTGTTTTTGACAAGATGAGTTTTCATTAGTATAGAGGATTGCATTTAGGTAGTCATAGTGAGGATAAAATGCATCATACACATCAAAGTACATTCCCTTTCTTTGGTGAGGACATAAGTGCATTATCATACATATCTTGGGAGAGGGAAATAGATGATTTAGTCCATTTATTCCATCTTAGACATAGTAAATACTATTTTCTTACTTTGTGCATTTCTAGTTTTATAGGACATGCAAAAGAGTGGTGGGATTAAAGGCAGTCTAGAGTGAAAAAAGGAAGAAAATCTCCCATTCAAAATTGGAGTGAGTTGAGAGCATGCATGAGAAGAACATTTATACCACCTTCCTTTGATTTTGATCATGAGATAGAGAAAACGAAAATTGAGATAACAAGGAGGAAGGAGGAAAAACTCACAATACTCTTAAGAGAGATGAGGGAGTTAGAAGAAAAGGAAAGAATAAAAATTCTGAAAAGAGAGCAAAAAGAAAGAGAGAAATTTGAACAAGAATTGAGAGAAGAAGAGGAACAACAAAGGAAATAGAAGGAGGAAAAAGAGAGAAGAGAATTTGAAGAAAAAGAGAGAGTAAGACAAGAGAAAGAGTTTAAAAAAAAAAGATGAAGAGATTGAAAGAAAAGAAGTAATGCTTAGGGAAGTAGAGATACAACATCCTATAACTTCTGGCATTGACCTCAAGGGAGTAATTCCATCTTTCAATTCTTCTTTATTTGTCGTTAATGCTTTTGTCTTAGTTCTCCCTAAAATTTGTTTTCCACCTTCACCAATCATTTCATATTCCTCAAAAGAGTTGCAAAAATTAACTTTTGACTTAGAGTTACCTTTTAGGTCACAATTAAGTCAAAGAAAAAATCAATATTTTTGTAAAATGGGCTTAATTGAAAATGTTTTTAAACATAACAGCCCATCTTCCTGTATTTTCACAAAATATACTCTGCATGAAATCCAAAATTTTAATGAAATCTTATTTGACGACTATTGTAGATATATTTTTGATCCAGGAGGAAGTCAGCTTTTAATGCTGTGGGCCTTAATCAACCTTCTAGATCTGAGGACAGATCTTCTTCAAGAGGGAGGGGATGATGAATATCACCCTAAGGCCTCACAGCTTGGGCCATTGGCTAGGCCCATTTCTTTTAATTTCTTTTAAATTTCTTTTATTTTTTAATTAAATAAAATTTGTTTTAATTGGGTTTGTTTTTTTATTGCAGCCCACTTTTTCAAGATGCCAATGATTGAAGTATTTGGCATTGGGGGCCTACGACAACTCTCTTCCACACATTTCACGTGTGCTTCATGTACAGCAACTTACAACACCTGGATTTTAAATTCTGTCAGTGACTGGATCTCCCACGTGCAATAGTCCAGATGCATTAAACGCGTACAAGCCTTGGGCCTGCAAGTGGTAGCCAACATTTTTCTACATGCTGCTGGTTGCAGATTGGGGTTGCGTTGGCAGATATTTTGGGTTGCAGCTTCCTTCTACCACATTCTATCATGCGGACTATTTTTTGGGCCAAGCAACGCATGGAATATTTGAAGCCCATTATGCGTCCACCACAACAACTATCAAGTGCATTCAGTTTTCAGCCTCGCATTCCAGCGTTTGCTAGGGTTCACCATGAGAGAGCCTTCTCTTCTCCTCCACCTGAAACGCGTTTTGCATTAGGGTTTCCGCTCACGTTTCTTTTCCTTTTCTTTGTACACGGTTTTGGCCGTTAGTCCATTTCCTTTCCTTCTGTTAGGAACAGTTAGCCAAAACCATTTCTCTTTTTCACCGTTAAGTTGTTAGACGGTGTTTACTACTCGTTTTTGTGTCCGACTGCCTTCACATATAAAAGGCAAGTTGAACCATTGTATCGGTAGCTTTGATGAATGAGAGAAATTTTAATTCCCTTTTATCTTAGCTCACCTTCACCGAGAGTAAACCCTAGAGTGACCTTGTCGGTGAGATTCTGAACATCATAATCACCTTCCGCTGCCTGTTTGGTGGATTTCCACCGAACAAATCCATGTTTCACGGCCTTGCATCGTGATTCTGACAAGAGATGCGGCTTCGCGCGTCCATCAAAAGCAATGCTAGGTGGCACATGGTGATTGGGGAGCATAAATGATGTGGATGAGAGAGTAAAGCAAAGGCATAAAGCATAAAGTAAAAGGCATAAAACAAGTGTACCTATGTACCTTTGGTCTCCTTTGTTTTTAGCACACTTTGGGCACTTTTTGGAGACATATGAGACACATTCTTTGTCTCCTTTTGTGCTAGAACGAAATTAGCCTTGCACACACCATAGTTAGCTCTTTTGTCTCTCATTTTTGTAACCTTATTTGACCTAGTTTCTAG
>Ga0214545_1013575_pt1 | contig 10021 bp, 4 predicted proteins | sample CNSS4metaG_FD_160064 | JGI IMG/M metagenome (GOLD analysis project Ga0214545, IMG submission 160064) | Root nodule microbial communities from cowpea collected in UCLA plant growth center, Los Angeles, California, USA - CNSS4 | ecosystem: Host-associated > Plants > Roots > Nodule | place: USA...
TTTTTTTTTATTTTTTTTATATTTTTTTAAAATTTTTTTAAAATTTTTTTATATATATTTTTTATATATATATATATATATATATATATATATATATATATATAATGTAAAAAATATTTTTTTTAATTACTTTAAATTTTAAACATAAAAACAATTTAAAAAATTAAAAAAAAAAGTTAGCAGACCAGGCTAGGACAGAATGATCCATTTTAGTCCGCTAAACTGACGGATTAAATAAGTCAAGTTATAATAAATTGATGAGTTAAAAATTTCAACCCAACCTGTCCTTTGATTAACAAACCAGCGGCCTTAACCGCTCTGACATTCTTACCTAAACGTCAACTTGAATTGTGATTAGAACTATTTAACCTTTGTCACAAAATAATTAATGTCCGTGCAACGTGGGAATCCTTGAAATGTGAGAATGTTTGTTATGCATATATGAGCTTGGGAATGTGTGAAGTGACATGATGAGTGAGGTGAGAAGAATTGTTTACGTGGAGGAAAAATAAGAATATTGCATGTTTAGGTATGTGAAAATTGTGAGAGTGAAAGAGACAGAAAAGGTGGTGAAGAACGTAAAGGGAAAGGGAGAGGGAAACGCAGCAGGTAACAGTAACAGGTATGAGAGCAGAAAGCAGAGTGGGCGAATAAAGAGTACTGTTATATGTTACATTGGTTTTTGATGTTATTGGGGTTTCTTTTTGTCTGCAGTCTAAATTGGAATATGAAAAATTGGTTGGTAGTTTCAAAAGTGTTTTTGTTTGTTGTCTCTGTATTGTAATGCTGAGCATCCCGGTTGACTTGTCGTTGTAAAGATGCTTCCCCCCACACTCACCTTTTCTCTTTGACTCACTTTTCTTATTAATAATGCAACCTTCAATTATCTATCTTATTTCCACTTCAAAAATTTTCCTTTCAAAAATTAATGTCTACTTCAAAATTTGTTGAAAGTCTCACATCAATTAAAGATAATGTCAATTCACAATATATAAGTGGGTGCAATTCTTATTAGACGTGGCAATTAGGACCTGGCCTGTCGGACTGACTCGCAGGCCCTTGAAAAAAACGCGAAGCAGGCTAGGGTAGTGAGTCCGCAGGCCCGCAGAGACCCGCATGGGCCAGCCTGCAAACCCATATAAAACTAAAAGAAATAAAAATTTGCACTTATGTATATTAATTACTTTTTTTATGAACTTTTGCATTAACATTTCAAATTCTTGTATAACTGGAAAAGACAAAGTATTATGTGAATTATCAATTTATCATCTAATTCTCTAAAATCTTTACTTAATTTTGTGAACTTGTTATAGTTTTCCAATTTTTAAACATTGAAAGTTTTATCATAAAAATAAAAAACAATTTAGAAAACAATTTTAAAAAGTTTAAAAAAAGTTAAAAAAAATGGGTCGGCCCGTGGGCCTGCGCGGCCAAGGAGTATGCGGGGCAGGCCAGCTTTTTCAATCCGTATAAAGTATGCAGGGCGGGACAGGGCGGGACAGCCCGCGTTGTGCGGGCCTTATGAGGGCCGGGCCGACCTGCATTGCCACCCCTAATTCTCACCTTATAAACCAGTTTTGTGGATTTGAATTAGGCTTAAAGTCTACTTCTAACATGATATCATAGTTAATTTAGAGCCTATCCTAGCCAACTTATATAAGTGGATACAATCCTTTTGTAGGATTGAGTTAAACTTAAAGTCCATTTTTAACAAATTATATATATATATATATATATATATATATATATATATATATATATATATAATATTTTTTTTTATGGTAGAGCAACTTTCTTCTATATTGAAGTGATCACCGATAGATCTTTAGAGGTAAAAATTATTAAAAATATACTACACTGACTTTAATTAATTTAAAAGATTGACATCGTTTTATTCTCAAAATTTATAATTTTTTATCTTATATCTTACTTAACTTTTTTATTTTTAGGAAATTTAGACTCACAATTTAATTTTAATAAAAAAATATAAAAATTAGATATTAAAAGATACATCAATATAATATATAAATATATTGGTAGAACTTTTAATCTAAAAAATTGAAACAATGAGTTAGAATTATGAATATATTTTTTTTTGTATATTTGTTAACTTTATCATTTTTATTTTTTACAAGACTTAGACCTACATTTAAATTATCAGTTATATAATATAAAACCCTAGTAAAAATGGTTTGAAATATTTGAAAAAATTGATATGAGTCATGGGTTATAAAATATTTGTTAATTATACGGGAGGTTGTTGTGTTAATTAAGGGTTGTTTGAGTCTCATTTATTTTTACAATAAAGGCTTGTTCAGTTGTGGTGAGATATAAATTAGATGGAAATAAAAATGTGTAAATAGGAATGCGTAAATAAAGATGACAAAAATATCCACGTATGTATATATAGATGAAATTTAGTTAATATTCATAGATATTTATTATTTGTGACTTTTACTTATAAAAAATTAAAATTAAAATTTAATTTTTATTTTATTAAGTTAAATTTAATTAAAATTAAAATTAAAATTATATTTTATTTAACTAAAATTAAATTTTAATTTATATTATATTATATTAATTTTTTTATAATTTTATTTGAAATTTTTATATAATATATATATTTTTTAAATATTTGTGAACATACAATCCACAAGTATTCGCGGATTTTTTTTAAATCCGCCGATATTTTTTAAATGGGTACATGACAAGTAAATATGCAGGTTGTGAATGATTATTTTTTTTGCGAGTTGAATTGCAGGTAGACTCTATTTGTAGTCGATCCAACCTGTTGTCATCTATAAGTAAAATAATAAATATTTGAGTGAAAAATAATAAAAATAAACAAATTAAAAAAGGATAAAAATTAATTAAAATGATAAAAATAAAATAAAAGTACTAGTAGGATTTAGTCTATTTTAAATCAAGTTTTATTGTACCAGATAATAAATATTTTCTTACTGTTTCTTATACTAGTTTGTGTTATTTCTATCTCACCAAATTAAATCATAAATGTGAACCGAGGTAATGGGTTCAGGTCCATGGTATTGACTCCTTGGACTTTGGCCCAAAAGGAAAAAAAAAAAAAGATCTCTGGACTTTTGTCAATATTTTGTAACACTAGCTGCTAAACGTACGTTCGGTTTTGAAAATTTGATTTTGAATTAACTTGATTTTAAAGAATTGATTTTGAGTTTTTTTATTGATATATCTTAAAGATAACTACGTTTAAAAAATATCGTGTTATTAAAAACGAGTGTCTTTTTTGATAAAAAATTATACTTCCTTTCTCACAATACAAGGAACTAACATATTTTTTAGATTTTAACTTTTTAAAAACTTAATCTTCTGTTTGTTAGGAGAAATTTCATATAAAGGTGACATAAACAACGACGTTTTTCTTGGATAATATAAATTTTAAAAGATTTATTTTCACACGAAATCATTTTTGAAACTTATTATTAAAACTGATTTTCAATTTGTAATGATCAAAATAAATTTTAGTTTCGTTTTTTTTTTTTTCTTATTTTTTCTTCTCTTATTTACGACATGTGGGATAAGTGTCAAACATGTTGGTCAAAGGAATTATTCAATTTTCTTAGTTAACTCATCTTATCTCATTATTTTTTATAACAAATTTTGTTAAGGGCGTTAATTTTTTTTTCTTAATTTAAAAAAAAAAAGATCAAAATAATTTATACGTAAAATGAAAACATGTCATTGACTTGATTCGCTTTAACAACAGAGTAATATTGAAGTGTGTTTGAAGCGAGTGAGGTGAATGAGAATCCGATCGAAGAAGAGTAGCGGTGCAGCATCCAAATTGGTGGCCATGGCGAAGAGAAGCTCCAAAGCTACAATTTTCTTCATCTTCGTCTCTTTCATGCTTTTCTGTGCTTTTCTCCCTGTTTTCGCTCCTCTTCCTTCTTTCCACTCTCACTCTCCTCACCGTTCTCATCGCAATACAGTAAGTTTTTGTACTCCTTCTCTCTCTCTCTCTCTCTCTCTCTCTCTCTCTTATATTACTTTTTTCTGCAGCTCAATATTCTCAACTGGTTACACAATTGCATGAGCTAGCTCTTTGGCAAATGGTAAATTACTAAGATTGAAGTGTTAGTAGAGCCGGTGATATTGGACTGTGCTGATAGTAACCTGTTAGTGAAAGAGTTTCTAATTGTAGCCAATTTTTTTATTGAAAATAGGGAAAATGTTATGATATAAGTACTGTCTTCAATTCTTCAAGATAACTTGCACTACTATAGTTTGGTTGTTATTTTCTACCTTAATTACTAGCTGTGATTGTTGGTAATCAGGTTAACAGAAAGTTTGAGATCGCCAGTGATAGGTTCTGGAGAGACGGTGAACCGTTTCAGATCATCGGTGGTGATGTGCATTATTTTCGAGTGCATCCGGAGGTAGTACATTTCTTCCTGACATCTCTTAGTTTAGAGAGAGGGAGAGGGATTTTCAGCAACTCCCTGGCTGAACACCCACTGCACATCATGATTGTGTTTCAGTCAATGGAAATGTTATTGCTTCTTCCTCTTTAAATTTGTTTTGTTTTTTTTTTTTGTCTTGGTATTTTATGATCAGCGAAACAAGAAAATGGAGTGAGCTATCATGCTCTCTTGTTATCTTCCTCATAAGGATAACAGAGATTGATAAATTAATTAGCCTAATTATTCTCTGAGACATGATAACTGATAAGCATTTTGTTTTGTTCAAGTTAAATGCTTTTATATGGTGATGTTGTTTTCTTTCTAATTGGCAGTACTGGGAAGATAGACTGTTAAAAGCCAAGGCATTGGGCTTGAACACAATTCAGACATATGTTCCTTGGAATCTGCACGAACCAGCTCCTGGAAAGTTTGTTTTTGAGGGTTTTGCAAACATTGAAGCATTCCTCAACCTATGTCACAAACTTGATCTGCTTGTGATGATTCGACCTGGACCATACATATGTGCAGGTTGGATATTGCATTGTTGAAGATATGATTTCATTGTTAAAGATATGATCTCATTAGGTTGAATGTAAATGGGGATACAAGATGTATTTAGTAGATATGCAGATATTTTATTATATTTTGTTACCTAAATTATCTTGTACATATAATTATAAATAGATCTCTGTGTATGCTCATAACACACCATTCCTGTGATCCTACACGGTATTAGGGTAGGGTTCAATTCGCCCCTTTTTTCTTCTCGCCCAGTTTCTGTTCTTCATGATGAATAGTACCGCTAATGCTTCCTGCTGCCAAACAATAACTCGTAATCAAGACCAAAGATCTGAGTATAACCATCAACCACCAAACGAGTTTTGAAATGATCTATAGCACCATCTGGTCCAACCTTCACTATATACATCCAATGACAACCAACGATATCCATCTTTGGAGGTAAATTTAATCCAATGGAGGAGCAAGAAACATAATGCAGTTGCAATATCTAGTATTGAAGTCAAATATTGTGCCATGGAAGTAGCTACAAGGGAAATTACTTGGCTACAACTACTCCTTCAGCAGCTCCAATTTGGGGACATTTAGGATGGTGAGCTTATTTGCGATGATCAAGCTGCTCTTCATATTGTATCTAATTCAGTCATATATTGTCATCTTGTGAGAATGAAAGTTCTCCCAGGAGAAATCACTAATGAATTTGTTAGCTCCTGGCTAGCAGATATGCTGACAAAATCTCTCAAGGGGTTTCATATTGCTCATATATGCGGCAAACATGACAGATTTTGCATATATGTTCTAGCTTGAGGGGGAATCTTGAAGATATGATCTAATTAGGTTGAATGTAAATCAGGATATGAGATGTATTTAGAATATATGTAGGGATTTTTTTTTATTACCTCAATTATCCTGTATATATGATATGATTATAAATAGATCCATATGTGTATGACCATAAAACACACAAGTCCTGTAATCCTACTGATATCTTACAACTTAAATGCCTGTTTACTCAATTTATCAATGAACTTCAAGTTTGTCTAGATTACCAAAACATAATATGCTGATTCTCATATATTCCTTTAGCGAAGAATATAATTTTTGGGCTGTACTCACTTATGTTGTATCTCTTTCAACAAAATAGCAGAATTGTAAAACCCATATCATGCAAGTTCCATGATAGTTTTAGATCTCCTCCCTGATTTAATCTATTCAGATGCCACATACAAGATTACATGGAATATTATTATAACTATGTTAGATTACAGATCTGAAATTCATTTGATTGCTTTACTTCATCCTGCTTATATGCAGGATCATCTATCAATTATAAACTTTAATAATTTGCTGTTATGATTTTCAAATCTGAGAGACCTGTCAAAGTTATTATACCAATCCATAATGGCAAATTTTCTTTTTTTCCTTTGTAGTATGACAAGAGAACGCAACATGTGTTCTCTGTTGCCAATCCAATGTTCTATGGCTGGCCATTGTCATCTTTTGTCACAATTATTTCCATTTCTTATTCTTTACAAATGATATAGAGAAGGAAAATAATGTTTGGCTTTTGTACGTTGTGCACTAACTTTGACATTTTTCTAGAATGTTGTCTTATCTATAGATATCTTATTTCCTCTTTTATACAGTATATTTAATCCCCACCTGGAATCTCCATTGATGTTGATATTTTGTTTAAAATGGTGAACAAGAATTCCAAATGATGAGTTACTGTTGATTTGTTTCAGAGTGGGATTGGGGCGGTTTCCCAGGTTGGTTCTATTCCATAAACCCAACACCCAAACCAAGATCATCTGATCCTACTTATCTTCAACTGGTATGTTTTTCTTTATATATTTATTATAATGTTGGTCTTTCATGCAACTAACTTCTTTGTACTCAGTAATCTTATGGCTAGAGTTGTATTTTTTATGTCTTTTATTCTATAATTCTATCTCTTATATGCCTTTCTGTTTTTCTGCTTTCCAATAATGTTTTTCAATTTTGGAAACACAGCTCAACATGTCTCCTGGTGTTTTATAGTTTATTCATATTTTATTAGATATTCTCTCTCATGTTTCGATGTTCTTTCCTCTCCACTTAAACATGTAAGTTCTTTTAGTCTTGACAATTTCTGTTTTGTTTGCGTGAGAATCCTGACTTTCGAAGAAGAATTTGAATGCAGTATTCTCTTATATATGTGGGAATAAAAAAATGTTACATGAACTACAGTTATGTTGTCTTGATCATTTCAGCATCATCCTTATGATTCTTGGGCTCAAAATCTCAATCATGTCTACTATAATGGGTTGAAACCCCTTGTTTGATACCAAAGTGTTTCAGTAAAGGAACCTCGAGGTTTTCAGATTGTTGTTACCTCTTCTGAGATCTGGCTTCTTAGGCCTGCATGCCTTGTTTCTGTTGCATCATCTTAAAGTTAAATTAAGATTATGGTAACATGCAACCTCGAGATTTGAATTGAGCTCAATCTGCTTGTGACAGTTAAAGAATGTTGGTATCATTTAGGAAGTTATTGAACGATATACAAGTGTAGATGTTGTCAAGCTATATTTTATCTCTCATTGATACCAGAGTCAGCCTTGTTGGAGAAATCCTTTAGTGCTTTGATGTCAGGCTATACTCAATTAAACCATCTATTTGTTATTTCTAAAAGGGAAAAGTTGAACTTTTTTGTGGCTTCAAATGGAGCATGTTAAACAATTATGATTATTGACCTCGTAGCATTTTGTAAACAGCTCTAGATTGTGAATCTAAGTAATGTGATTTTGGAAAGGATGTCTATGTCCATGAAAGCATTTGTTGTATGTTTTTGTCCAAGTTTATACATTACTTTTATTGAAGTCTGGACTTATTATAGTTTGAAATTTAAGGTTGAAAGATGGTGGGGTAATCTGCTTCCAAAGCTTGTTCCTCTCCTATATGACAATGGAGGCCCTATAATAATGGTTCAGGTATGTTCTTTGGGTAGAATTTATTGAGTGTATTTACCTGATTAACATTATTTTTCCAGATGTTTATAAAACATAAAATATGTTGAAGTTTTATGTTCTGACTTCAAAAACAAAAAACTTTATGTGCTTAAGGTGTTAAAATGGCATCATTTGCTTCTTCAAGTTATAGGAGTATGATGGAGAATGAAAAGAGATATTCTGAATTATTGATATGATATGTGTTATAGACAATTTACTGAAACCCTATACTAATCATTTTAGGTCATTAGTATAATGATGTTGTACACAAAACTTGATTGGTACAAGCCTGACCCTGGCCCAATAATGTCAGTAATGTTGTAAGATTAAAAAAAAAAAGAAAAATCCTATTATTTTTACCATTTCTTTTCCTATTTGTTCTCTCTAAAACTTAAATTATGTTTGGTTTGCTAACATGTAGTGGAAAGTAATTTGTCTTACTATGCAAGTATTCCTCTTTACTCATGTGAATCCCTGAATGCTTAAATTTCTCCATTAAGATTGGACTTAATGTCACAATTACTGAATATTTTTCAAGATTTGTGCATTTCTTCTATTTTGATGTTGACCACTTATCTTATGAAAGGAGAATTATATTAACTAATGTGACATCATTTGACAGATTGAAAATGAGTTTGGTTCTTATGGAGATGACAAAGCATATCTCCATCACCTGGTCACCCTGGCTAGAGATCGTCTTGGCCATGATGTTATTTTGTAAGGGTTATGTTTTTTAACCCTCTCACTTTATTGTTCTTAAGCTGGAGTATCTTTCTGTAATATGATATCTAGATGCTATAGTAAAAGATGTTGGTTTGTAGGACTAGGGTCATCTTAAGAGTTAGACCATGACTTTTAATTCTCCACTATCTTTCTTTGTATCATTCAGTCTCAGTAATTTAACTGCCTAAATTTCAATGTGAAGAAAAACGAAAACAAGATAGTGATAAAGAAATGGAACAATTGGAAAAAAGGAGAGAGAATGTACTGAAAGAGGAGGATGAAGTGGAAGAAGCTAAGTCAGGACAAAAAGAAGTCAGGCAACCCCAAATAATCCAATTTGTTTTAACTATTGAGTGTAAATGATTAGTTAGTAACGGACACGACTACTAGTTTCCAGTCAAACAATTAAATCGATAATTTTAGACATCATGAATGTTCCTAGTTATTATTTCGTTTTCTTCACTTAATCTCACTTTTTCAAACATAACCTCCGAGATTTCATGCGTGTCTTGCTCTCCTTATGGCGAGTTCTGTATCTCAGAAATATGCAATTTTTAATTTTGTTGCATCTTCATAATTAACTTTACCAAAATTAGTTTACAGTCTCGTAGGAATTCCTGTCTAGACATATTATAATTTGTACAGGGAATGAAAAATGATGGTAAACAGTTTTTTGTAGAACCAATCATATGGTGACAGCTAAAGTTCTCTTTTCTATACACATTTTTGAGTGGTCTCTATACTGTTTCGAGGCAAGTAAGATAATTTGCTATAGTGGTATATTTTTCAGAAAAAAAAAGTATTGATTTGTTTATCAACAAAGAAGGATTGGGTAAACAAGAAGTTGAATTTCAAATTTTGAACTTCTATTTATAATGTTCAAGAACGCCCCTAGAAATCCAAAATTTAAACCAATAATGGAACAAGGCAATGTCATGGCTAGTTTGAGTTCGATCTCCCTTTTTGGTAATCTTTTTCGTTATATTCACTGTTTTCAGATACACTACAGATGGAGGCGTTAGGGAAAATCTTGAGAAAGGATCTATTCGTGGGGATGCTGTCTTTTCAGGTGAAAATTTGTCATTATTAATGTTAATTTAAGGTTTTACAAACGTGTTCACTGCCCTCTCTCTCCCTCCCTCCCTCTGTGTAAAGATATGTGAATAAGGAAAAGTCTCAAATTATTTGACATGCTACATCCATGACAGATTTGTGTGCCTGTGTTTGAGTGAACTACAACCTTATTTTCTTATCCTTATTAATTTGTTATTGACTGATATTATATATATATATATATATATATATATATATATATATATATTTATATATGTGTGTGTGTGTGTGTGTGTGTGT
>Ga0214545_1013576_pt1 | contig 10019 bp, 6 predicted proteins | sample CNSS4metaG_FD_160064 | JGI IMG/M metagenome (GOLD analysis project Ga0214545, IMG submission 160064) | Root nodule microbial communities from cowpea collected in UCLA plant growth center, Los Angeles, California, USA - CNSS4 | ecosystem: Host-associated > Plants > Roots > Nodule | place: USA...
TAAAGATAATGAGGAACTATTTTATTTGAGATGGCTTTACCTCGAAAAGTGTTTGAGGGCCAAGAAACATTAGCTGTTTAATTTTAGAAAACTGTAGGGTGAAATATACGATTAAAATTTTGTCGAGGTAGAAATTATATATTTGCAAAACTATGAAATGTAATATCTGGCAACCTTTAAGGCAGTTTAGTCAATATGGGTGGCTAACACTGTTAGTCTACATCTTACACAATTTTCAGCCATGCCCACCTAATCATCAAAAATATTAAGCAACTTGAGGGTGGGTACTCAAATTCGACGACCAACTCATGAAATGACGAGAATAAAATCATTTGTTTTTAGTAATATTAACGCGCTAACACAACCATGAAATGACGAGAATAAGGCAAAAGATATATGCATTCAAAGTTGTTCGACGTTAATTTATGAGTAAAAATAATTGCATGGAATCTAACATTGCACATGTATATGTATTTAATCCATGCATCCAACGTGTTTACTGACATATCTTCCAAAGCAACAAACGAGACAACTCAACAAAGATTTATGTTGGGATTTTTAGGGTTTTTGAAAGTATGAGAGATATGAGATATATGAAAGATATATGTGATATGTTATTAGGGATGTCAACGAGGTGGGTAGGGTACAAGTAGTAGTTCTCCCGTACCCTACCCACTGGATAAATATATGCTCCGTACCCGTACCCATATCCGTCGGGTATCCATTGTGCGGGTATCCGCCTATTTTTTTCATATCCACAGGTATCCACGGGTATCCGTGGATATTTGCAAAATTATTTAAAAAACAAATATTTAATCATAAATTCAAATAAAATAAAATAAAATACATCACTGTCATAAATTTTAAATAAAGTTCAAATAAACTCAAGTTGATACAAGTCCAAATAATTGTAAAAGTAAATATAAAATGAAGTTCCAACACAATGGAAATTCTTTAATTAGTGTTTTGATCAACAAACTCACTTCCTCCAATTGGTTTCTGAAAAATAAACAAAATAAGCAAATAATAAACCTCAATTGCCACATGCTAAGTATTCTTATTTTGATTCCATCATTTGACAACAAGCATACCATAAACGTCATTCTCTACATAAGGTTTGATGTATATGTACAATTTCAAAGAAAGAAAAGAGAAGAATGTCAAGGGGTGTAAGTTTAGCGGGTACGGGTACCCACGGGTACAGATACTATGATACCCGTACCTACCCGTTAACATGCGGGTATCAAAAATACCTATACCCGCGGGTAGCGGGTATCCATTTTTAATATCCGTTTTTTACCCATTGTGGGTTTTATCCGCGGATACCCGCGGGTATGGGTTTTTTATACATCCCTATATGTTATACTAAGGAACATATTTTTGTATTTTATTGATATACCCTATATATAGAGCAAAATATAACAAATATCAAGTATAAAATATTTAGAATATCTCACTCTTAATCTAAAATAATAACAAATTTCTAAAACTGAAACATATCTCTAAAACTGAAATATTTTCTAAAAACTAATTTAAATAAAAAAGATATTAAATAATATTCTCAACATTCCTTCTTGCTTAATATCTGTTTATTTAAATTTTATATCTTCATATTTGATTCTTCATTTTTTATGCTTGCTCCTCTTTTTATGCTTGTAATATTTTTTCTTTCTTTCTTTCATGGCATCACATCTTTCTTCAATTTTGCATCATCCTTCATATTTCTTCTTATATCAGCAGCATCTTCTTTTTCTTTGTCCGGTGTGGATTTCATTGCACTAGCATTGGACCTTTTATGAATATTAGAACGTGAACCTCCATCTACTTTCTTCACTTGGACATCTACTTTCTTCCAGATATATTTATCTTCTGATTTTGATCATTCTTTCATACTCACTTTCTTTGTAGCAAATTCCTCCTTCATAAAATCCAGTGCAAATCTTTTGTCTTTCATGTGGACTTTGAATACCTCTATGTTGTTAGCATTTTTTATCACACATACTTTATTTTCAAAAGAGACCTTATAACCTTTCTCTAACAATTGAGCAACACTTAACAAATTCTGGGTAATCTCAGGAACATATAAGACATCAAAAATTAATTTGATACTTGAATGAGTTTTAATTGAAACTGTTCATGTACCTTTAACAACAAGTTGTTATCCATTCCCAATTCTTACCTTGGAAATATTTGATTTATTCAACTCCTTGAAAATTTCTCTATCATAAGTCATGTGGTTTGTGCAACCACTATCTATAATCGAATCTTTTGTAGATTCGTTGGTTGTGACACATGATGTTGTAAGAAGTAGATCCTCTTTTGATTTATCCTCATCTGATTTACTCCACAATCTGAACATCTTCTTGAGAATCTTTAGATTTGCATACCTTTTCCATATGTCTCAATTGACCCCATTTGTGACATTTGACATCTGGCCTCCACCAGCACCAGTTGGGTTTATGACCTTTTCTCTTGCAATGGGGACAACATGGAAAAACCTGTTTGTTGTTGTATTTGCTCCTTCTATTTTTCTTGACTATGAGAGCATTCTCTTCAAATGTAATTTAAATCACCTTCAACCGCTTCATGATCTTCTCTCATCAATCTTTGTTGTTCTTGCAAGGCATGTATCACCTATGTAAAGGTAATTGTAGACAAATCTTTTGTGTTTTCTAAGGAAGCAATAGATGCCTCATATCTTTTTGGCACCGTCACCAGAATTTTCTCAACGAGTCTGGAATCTGAAAACTCCTTTCCCAACGATTTTATCTTGTTGGCAATACCCAACAATTTGTTTGAGTATTCTTTAATCGTCTCCGACTCTTTCATTCTTTGCATCTCAAACTCCCTTATCAAATTCAAAACTTTCATGCCTCGAATCTTCTCATTCCCTTCATATTCTACTTTCAAGTATTCCCAAATTTCTTTGGGAGACTTTAGAGTCATAATGCTGGTCATAATCATTTGTGAAACACCTCCGAACAAGCATGATTTTGCCTTTGCCTTTCTCCTTTTCTTTTCTTTATGCGTTTTCATTTGAGCCGCAGTGGGATTTTCAGACAAGGGAACATCATCTTCCTCCACAACTTCCCAGATCTAGCCCCTCTAGATATGTTTGCATCCTTACCGCCCATAGATCATAGCTTTCACCATCAAATAGTGGAATAATAACGTGTGACATATTTCCTTCCATTCTATCGATAGTAAGAACAATGACTCTTGATACCAGTTGTTGGGATTTTTAGGGCTTTTAAAAATATGAGATATATGAGAGATATATGTGATGAGAGATATGAGATACAAACCCATCAGTGGTATCAGAGCCGATGGTTCGGAGTGACTGCATAACCACAACCAAAGGGGTCACTCATACACCTGAAGAGAAATATACCATATAAAAAAAAAAAAACAAGGAACTCACCCTTAAGGGGAGATTGTTGGGAATAGTTCAAGTGTGAGTCAAAAAGTCTCACATTGGATAAAATAGACAAAGTTAAACACTATATAAGAATAAAGACCCATAACAACATTGCCTTAAAGTTTTGGTGTAAAAGTAGTGTCTAAGATCTTATACATTTAAGACTAATGTCATATAAACATATGGAACCACAATCTCTCAATGACTATAACAACAACCCATATATATAAACTCATCAATTAAGCATATTATAAAAATAATAAACCAATAAAAATTGTGTTACGGAGAACAACAAAGAAGACTCTACTATTATTTCATAAACAAAGAATGAACAAATGAAAAAACACACAAAAAAAAGAAGTTTTTTTGTACCTATTACTAAACTCTGTTTATATCCTTAATTAAACGTATACTTACACACTCAATTACTCGACGGTAGCATCATTCAATGGGGACAGTGCCACTCAAATTTCATAATAATTCCAACAAATTTTGCTTTCTAACCGTTCTTTCACATCAAAGCAAACCACTCTGTTTTATCACATTGATTTCTTGAAGACTCCTGAGTCCTCACCGATTTAAATTTAACGATGAAAACACATAAATGACCTATAAAAATATGCTTCTGGCTTTCAACTAATGAAGAAATGGCGTGGCAGAAGATAATAATTTACTGAAACTAAAAAAGAATTAAAAATTTAATAGGTATCTGTCTCAACAAAATACAATAATATTCATAATACACCGAAAAGTAAATATTTTATAACTAAAATATATAAAAGAAGAGAATAATGAGTAATACAAATGGATATGTATATATTGATGAACTTTTGAAGTATAATTTTCGTTTTAACAATGTGTACACTTATGCATATCTTGATTTTTCTATCACTTTGGAGTGACATGATGGTTAACATGTATCACCAACATTGAGTTCCAATTTTACACATATCTTACATCGACGCTTCTCATTTTTCTCCTCCCTGAACTCTTTCCCTAATTGTCAATAGATACACCAAAACTTTTTGTTACTTCACATCCCAGACCTGTAAAATATTTTGGTCAATGAACACAGTTGAGTTATAGTGTTTGATGGAGAGGAGACCTCAAACAAAATAGCACAAACTTGTAAAATATTTTACGTAATGATTTTGTTTATTTCCATTAATCTTTTTTATCAATGACAACTTCTTCGTATCCAATAAGAACATTATACCCTAGAAATATGTTAGAAAGAGATCTAATCACATGATGGGTTGAACATTTACATCTTAATATTCATTTTGAAATCCAATCTCCTTGTCATATTTCCAACTCAAGCAAAATAATGATATGTAACATTGTAACAATTTTATTAAAATGCTCTTAATATTTTCCTTAAAGGACAATCGACATGATTCACGAGTTCTTTGTTGTAAATAAAAAGTTATTAGCATTAAAAATATTTTAAAAATCTCTATGATAATTCTAAAAAATATTTTTAGAATCTTCTTATTCATTATTGGAATGCAATGTTATTTCTCTATTTTTGATTAATATAAAATAACTTTTTATTTTTTACATAGTTCAAGGTGGTAGCATAGTTTATGATATTGGAGTCCCATCACTAATAAAAATTTCATCATTATTGCTGAAATTTTACTGATAAAAAAATTATCGATAAAACGGATTTTATCAATGAATTTTATAATTTTTATTATCAATAAATATTTTTGTCAATAATAAATCCATGGCAAAATTCATATGGACATTTCTGTCGATAATGGACTGGTCAGTAAAATGGATATCAAAGTTTTCATCTATAAAGAGAAAAGGTTTCATGTACCTAAATGTTCCATTAGGGATCTTCCATTAGGACAATATCTATGTTGTTCTAGATCCTATTACAACTTTTGCTAGTGCTTGTTCTTCTAGACACTTTTTTAGGATGTTCTGATATGCTTATGTCTTACATCGGAACTTCATTCTATGATGTTGTGCTTTGCTTTAAATGCATTGCTTTAATAATGTTTGTTGATATCTGCTTATCCTATGAAGGATTTCTGTTCTTGTGAGAAAAAAAAAATGTATAGAAGAAATATGAAGTAATGAAAATACTCAAAACATGCGAGTTTTAAGAGCAGAAAGTTCAAAAAAGGGTAAAATTCTGTAGATGCTTTTTATTTCCTAATCATTTAATATAGGGTCGAAAGAAAAAGAATTGTATGATTAGAGAAACCTATTTTTGGAATTTCAACACTAACTGTTCGTGTAAGCTCATTCCATTTTATTGCTAAGTAGTATATAAAAAACTTAACAGGGAATGATTGGTTATCAGGTTTTCTTCACGGAAAATGTATTTAAGTTTAAGAACTCTTTCTGAAACCAATTATTAGATTGGTTATTTATGGATTTTAAATCGATTATAAACTGAAAATATGGATTTTAAATCGATTATAAACTGAAAATATGGATTCTAAAAATATTTATATTTTTTATTTCTTCTTTTCCTATATCTTTTTTATTTGTAAATCTCTTGTTTTGTTTTGTTTTTATTCTATTTTTGTTTATTGTTTTAAGGCATATTTTGTATCCACCGTATGTTATATCTATTTGTTTATTATTTCTTAACAAATTAACCTTAAAGGCCGTAAAAACTAGTATAGTGCCACAAATCTGAGGATGGCGATATTGTTAATCATGTGGAAATTTGAGAATAAAAATAATTAAAAGAAAGTACGAAGATTTTGATTGATATATTATATCTGTATAGGATTTAACTATCTAAAAGATAAGGAGGATTTAGAACTGCTACCATCAGAAAATAGTTATAGTGGTGCTTTTGGGTAAATATAATCCATTTCTTTTAGAGTTTTAAATTTTAGACATCACAATGCAACAAATTAAATTGTAACTTGCTCAATATGCAATTCTTTAGTGATTTGAATATAAAAACGATTGTTAGAAAATGAGTTGTAAGTTAATTCAGTAACTGTCGCATGTAAGTATTATTCTTGTCCCTTGTGCTACTAATGTTTGCGAATCATAAAGAGTGAAACATTTCCAATAAACAAGATTGCAGGATAAGGATGAGTGGTTAGGTCTGTATTACATATGGATGCATTAAGTGTCGGGAAATTTTTACTATGATCCTCAGTCAATACTGTTTGAGTTATGAACTCTGTTTCATAAATATAAACATTGCTAACCAACTTCAAAAGAGAATAATGATAATAAGACCTTAAAAATACAAAAAAGTTGATGCATGAAGAAAGTGGTGAATTCGAGATTAAAATATTTGCACTAAATAAGACTGTATTTGAAATGCTTCAAAAATAAGTGAGGAGAACCTGACGAACCAGACGACAAATATAGGCATATGAGAATTGGTGCATCGGTAAAGTTGTGTTTCTACTTATATGTTTACTTTTTTGTAATCAATATATATGTATTTAATGTGAGCAATCTTTTCCCAATCTTCACCTTCTTGTTTCTTGCACCGTCGTTCGAGCAACGGACAACCTACAATTGTGAGTTGTGAAATGGATTCGGGCATACCCTCCTCTGGCAAGCATTCGAGGAGACGACATTTACAAAGAAGCAATGTTTGAAGAGAGGATAGGTGACAGAGACCCTTGTAGTCCAGTTTCTTAAGATTTCGACAATCATATATATGGAGATTAGCAAGAGAAAGTGGGAGCAAACCTTCACCCGGAAAACACTCCACATCCACATTGTGAATATTCAAGACTTTTAGGGAAGGGTTGGTTCCCCAAGCGCCCTTTAGGGAGGCCACAAGTTTGGAGCAACACCAGAGACACATTTCTTTTAGATTTGATGGCAAACATCCCTCAGACAACTCCACTTCTGGACAACTTCTTATGGACAGATAATTAAGAGAGGGAAGAAGGATAGACATGCATTTAGGCATTGACTTCAATTTCTCCAATCCTGCAATAGAAAATGTCTTTAGCTGAGGTGCAAATAATCCTTCATTGGGAAATGATTCAAATTCATAGCATTGTACAATGCTCAAATGTAATAAAGCCGATGAAGAAGGGTGAGAATACAGCTGGAGAAACGGTTAGTCAAGGCCACGTGGCAAGTGGGGCAGAGGAGTGGAAAGGGAGCAGGGGCACAAGATCCAAAATACCGAACAAAAGACTAACAGAATATGTGTGGGGGAAATACTAATATATAGTTACGAATAATAATGTGCGGGGTATGGATGGATTATAGAAAATTCTCTCTCTTCTGTTTTTCTCTTCTGTCCATGAACATTCGGGCATTCTGTTTTGTTGCTGTTGCGTTATTTCTGAATTGACACTTCTTGTATTTGTGAATACCAATACGAAACCAGTGCTGTTGGATTATACTATTTTTGCTGCTATTGATTTTTTTTATCTTTCATCAAACTCTCCAAATGATTGTGAGGGTGCCCCTGAGATATCATCTGTAGGTTACGGCACTCCTGTAAACGAAGTTTGCCGAGTTTTGGGAACAAATCTAGAGGAAAGGTAGTGAGAGAGTCACAACCATGTCCAATATTCAATTCTACAAGGGAATGGTAGCAATGGTTAACGGGAATATTCATGCCTGGACAAGAATCAATAACCAAGTATTCAAGAGTATCAGATATGTGGGGCGGCCCAGTCATATCGAATGATAATGGCTTCATATTCATACATTGAATCTGTATGATCCTGGGAATCGAAGCCTCAAGTTGGCCGCAGTCGTTAACAGTTAGTTTCTTTAAATGGCAAAGTTTGTCTGGTAATTGCCCTTTCAGCTTGGGACAATTTGTCAGAGAAAGACTTTGAAGACTTGGAAAAGAACCGATCATGCACTGCCATTCTTCCCATTCCTTCATATCAGTAAAGCTCAACGTTTCCAAGGATGCAAATGCAGAAGAGCTATTTGCATAGAAATCAGCATCTATCCTTCCTATCCAATCAAGGCCATCAATTGTCAAGTGCTTCAGAAATGTCAAAAGTCCAAGGGAAGGCAACCATATGCAATGTTTACAGTTCTTCAAGGTTAAGGACACCACATTTGATAGATAATTATTGGATAACCAATGGGGAAATTGTGTGCCACCATAGCCATTGATTGACAAGTGCTTCAAATGTCTGGAAGGTTGTAGATTCTCAAATACTTCTCTTTCTTTTATTGAATCGTCATTGTTCCATTCCAAATTCCATTGTAAACTTAGCCCCTCAATATGTGTTTTCTTCAAATTTGCCTCACAGGGATTTGCGATATTTTCAAGATTTGTAATTGACAGAGCTCCATGAAGATCAAGTTCTCCTATTTGTTGAATACTGAACTCGCTACTTTTGCCAACCTCAAACTTGTCCATCCACACGTGAAGACTCTTCAACTTTTTTAAACACAGAGGAGCCTTTGTTAAAGTAGTTCCCATAAGTTCGAGGCGGCGCAAATTGCTTAGCTCATGCAAAGTCACTGGCAGCTCCTTCAAATAGGCACAATCGTTTAGCTTCAACTCTTGCAAGTTATAGAGTGAACATGTTGAGTCAGGAAGTCTCTCTATGTAGGTACCTGAAAGGTCTAATGAACGGAGATGTATAAGATCGCCTATAGAGCTAGGCACCTCAAAACGCCAACGCCATGATAAGACCCGTAAGAACTTAAAGTTGGAGATTAACTCTTCCATTGACATCTCACAATGTGCAGCATATAAACTTTGCTTTACTTGCTTTTTTCTTTTACTTTAAACAAATTTCCACCAACTTTAGTGAATTAGTGTCGTTATGTGGCTGGCTTTATGAATAAAGATGAAAGGATTGTGAAAGCAGAGTTTAGGTGTGATCTATTTTCTTCATAATGGCTTTAATTGACTCTTGACCACACAAATACTATAATCCGATTTTTCAATCCCTATTTTACATTTCTGTTTTTTCTCAGCGTACAATTTCCTCTACCTTCGTATTTTTAATTTTTTAATTACCTTGTGTTAATTTCTAATTATTCTTTTATTTAGACAGTGACAGAGTTGAATCAGTCATGATTCTATCCTGTTCTATATTTCTTGAGCTAGCTCAAATTTATTTAGAAAGGTTGAGTTTTATAAAAATAATAAATCAAAATTCCTTATTTTTATAGATAAAGTCGTAGAAATCATGCAGCGGAATGATTAACGTTTGGACAAAAACTAAGAGGGGGTGAATTAGTTTTTAATATTAAAATTAATACTGTATAATTTTTCCAAAATTTTACCGTTTAATTTAAACCTCAATTCCTTTAGATGCAATAGTAGATAAAATAAAGAGATAGGAAAGAAGATTTAACACAAGTATTTATAGTGGTTAAAATCAAAAGATCCTACGTCCAGGGGTTAATCTCTTTAAACAAATAAATTAACTCAATCACTAAAAATATCATGTTCAATCAGATAACAAAAGAATAGGGAAATGAAAACATCTCTATTGAAGACATAAGAGATGGATGTAACTTTCTCTGAATCAACATTTTTAAGTATTACCTATGAAAAAAATTTTAAAACAAAATTGATAGAAAATATGAGTTTTTTTTTTTTTTTTTTTTTTTTTTCTTTTCTTTTATATATTTTATCTTTTTTTTTTTTTTTTCTTTTTAATTACAC
>Ga0214545_1013577_pt1 | contig 10019 bp, 3 predicted proteins | sample CNSS4metaG_FD_160064 | JGI IMG/M metagenome (GOLD analysis project Ga0214545, IMG submission 160064) | Root nodule microbial communities from cowpea collected in UCLA plant growth center, Los Angeles, California, USA - CNSS4 | ecosystem: Host-associated > Plants > Roots > Nodule | place: USA...
TATATATATATATATATATATATTAGTAAGTGTTGTTTATGTTGTGAATAGATGTTTGTACTATTTACATAAACATATGTAAACACAACTACATGCAGAATCTTTGGATGATAATAGAGATATAACATTTTTATTTGATTTAACTATTCTTGTATAAATATTATTATTATTATTATTATTATTATTATATATATATATATATTTGTGTATTTTAGGTTATTATATATTTATTATTATATTTTTTTTACGAATTGATAGGATAGTTGATAGATTATTTTTTAGGATATTATATAGGAATAAGCATTTAAGAATACTAATAAGGATATGAATAAAAATAGAATAATTTTATAATCTCGAAATATTAAAAAATTACTTTTATATAATAATAGTTGTAATAGATTAAATTATTATTATTTATAACTACTTAAAATCTGTCATAATCATAAAATTTTATATGTGACTTGATTTTTTTAATTGACTAACCAATTAATTAAAAAAAGTGACTTATTTAATAAATAAGCATCACCCACCTAATATAAATGTGACGTAAAACAAACCACAATGCCTTCGATGATTCGTCTTATATATGTGTCCACTCTCGTTCACATTTCTAATGATACACGTTTTTTAAGTTTTTTTTTTTTCTTTTTACATGTAATGAAAAAGGAATTCCTAATAGGTTAAATATGGACTCTTTCTTAATTTTAGCTAGATAAGTTATTAATTTCAAACTTTTGTTTTTTTCTTTTCTTTTAAGCTTTCATACAAGTGGACACAAATAACTATTAAAAGTTCACAGACAATTATTTTTAGTTGTTTATTCAATAGTGGATATCACTAAAAAAATTTCTAAACTTGTTTTAGATTAGGGTATTGGTATTAAATGAGAGATTTTTTATAAAGTTGAAGAAGAGTTAGTGAGCAAAGAAGTCAAACTTATTACAGAATTTGACTTATCAAAAAAGAAGATTGAATTGAATATATTTAAGGGTATTGAATACCCTTGAATATCTACAATTCAATCTACTTTTCAAGTGGCCTAACCTTTGTCCTAAATTTGACTAATCTATTCACCAACTCTTCTTTAACTTTATTGAAATTCTTTATTTGAAATGCAACATGCTAAACTCAGATAAGTTCAAAAGTGCTCGATTCATTATAGCTTTTTTATTGATTGTAAAATATTTAACATCAAACTTCATAGTATTTGACGTAAATTGATGTGAATTCAGTTGTAGAAAGATATCAAGGTTGGTGGTGATTCTTTCTAATAATGCAAAGATGATTGCCAACCATTTAAAATGATAACGAAGTTAGTTGGACCTCCAAAATTTTCAAAATTGCATTGTTTTACTATCTCTTTTCTATTTATTTATTATTTTTACCCTAATTTTTCTACATCTCATACATTCATTTCACTTGCCTATACTCTTCTAAAAATTTTTGTGGTGCTTCTAATAGTAATTAGAGACTTTTCATTCTTTTACATTTTATGTTTGTCATAATTTCATGTATACAAAAAATTTATGTACTTCTTTACGAGCAGTTCACACTAAATTATGTAAGTTGATATGACTTTTCTGATAAAAGTTGTGTTGGTTCAGGTTGGAGATGACAACAACAATTACAAAATGATTACTCTCTACTGAAAAACAATCTTCAATACTTATTCAACGTAAATATGATATTATTTCATTCTAATTATATCTAGAGATAAACAACCTTAATTTCATACTTTGTATTCTTATGATTTCTTGCATGAATTGTGTCATGTACGATGCTTGAATCTAAATATAATAATGTTCAAATAAGTTCCTTGTATTGATTATAAAAGCTAAATAAAGATATCCAGACCGGTAGTTGTTCTTTCTCATAATGCCAACCAATGAAAATGATAACGAAGGAAGTTTTCCTAAAAAATTCACAAAATTTTACTGTTTACTATTTCTTTTCTATTATTTTTTAGTAATTTTGCACCGATTTTTCTACATCTCCTATGTTTATTTCAACTACTTATGCTCTTTAGAAAGTAATATTTTTTTTTGGTGTTTTATGGTTCTAATGAGAGACTTTTCATTCTTTTACATTTGTCATACTTCCATATATACAAAATTTAGGGTTCATCACCCTCTAAAATTATCATGATACATACAACAAAAAAATAAATATATCATCACATGATTTTTTAGGGTTTAGGGTGATGAGAGTAGGGATGACAATGGGACGGGGTAGATACGGGTATCACGATCCCATCCCCATCTCCATAATAAAAATTCATCTACATCCTCATCCATATCCCCAAACCCAACTATATACAACTTTTGACACATCCCCATCCCCACTGGGTAACGAGTATTTTTTTCCTGTTTCAAATATAGATTAAATAATTTTTATAAAAAAATTTAAAAATCACACCAAAGGAATCATGATACTATCAAAATATTCAATATTAAAATAACATACTCTTTTTTTCTTTTCATGATGTCAAATATTAAGAAAATACTATAGTAGTATAAATCTCAAGTTAAAGTATCAAATAACTAGAGAAAATTCAAATAATTATATAAAAACTAAACAATTATACATCACTAAAATTTTATAATAACAAAAATATTTATTAATTTTACAAACGATCAGTGGTTTCATTTGCATTCAATCCACCTACACTAGAAAAAAAAATGAAAAATTAGATATGATATAATAATTGAAATTAAAAATTTTAATCACTACAATATAATGTACCTTCTTTATTAAATTCATTTTCACTCATGAGAACATATATTTTTTTTAATTTTTAACACCTACAAACACCAAATGTAGAATATTAAACGAGAATTCATAAAAAAATACTAACAATAAATATTAATAAATTTGAGTAACTTACCTAGATGGTTTGAGTTCCATATCCAACTTGTACACATCAAAGCCTCTATAGTAATATGATGAAGTCGACTACGTGAGAAATTAATATTTGACAACCAATACTAAAAACAGATTCAGAAACTATAGTTGTTATTGGAATAGTTAAAAACATCCTTTGCAATTGCTTGAAGGGTTGGAAACTTTAACCCATTTGTTTTGAACCATGATAGAATATCAAATTCTTGTGTAATTGGGAAATTATCTTCTTCTAAATAATAATCCAACTTTGTTTTCATAACTGTAGTTTTATATTTTTTTCTTTTTTTCAATAAACTCTAAAATTCATTTGCATCATTATCAACAACCTTTCCCAACTCCAACGATATAGCTCTATAAGAAGAAGTTTCATTCTTTTTTGATTGATATTCCAAAACCAAATCATAGGGCATTTGACGAATCATACAAAGTTTTAGATCAAAATCAATACCATATAATTTATAAAAATAATATTCTAACATGTCCATCTTGTACAGTGGATCTAAAACTGAAGCAATTGCCAATATATCATGAATAACACTCCAATAACTTTCAAATTTCTTTAACATTTGTATTGCCATATTTTGAATGGTTGTCTCCGTTGATTTAACCCAATCATTTATTGCAAGCTTGATCTCACAAATCTTTGGGAAAAAAATGTAGGCAGTTAGGTATGTGGAGCCATAAATGATTGTTGTGATGTCATTATATATATATTTTTATATATATATATTATATATATATATATATATATATTTTTTTATATATATATATATATATATATATATATATATATATATATGTTAGATTAATAAATTATAGATATTATAGTAATTTAAACGGGAATGGGGTATTGCCCATAACTATATCGATACTTAGTCAATACGGGGATTTCTCGTCAAAATGGAAACAAATTCGGGTGATACCCACAGGTACGAGTTTATTTGTCATCTCTAGATGAGAGGAATGCAAGCATAGTGCTTGGACGATAATTGAGTCTCAGGAGCAAACAAGGTGCCAACAATGGTGGTTAGTGTGGAAAAGCACCCAAACAATGTGGTCAAGCAATAAATGGTGAATAGAGACAACAAAGAAATAACTCTTAAAATGAACTTGAATGGAGAACAAGAAAGAGTTCTTAAAACATCACAATAGCAAATCTGTGAACCAAGACAGAAAACAAGGAGGAAAATGAGAGAACAATAGAGAGAAAATGAGAGAGAAAACGAAAGAGAAAACCTGGAAATGAAGGTGTTTGCAATGATAGGAGACAACAATGTTACGTGTGAGCCAAGTAAAAGATTTTAAAATTAACCTTAGTTGTCAAAGTATAGACTACACTTTTATCTGAATTATAGCCTATGCCTTCTAAGAAATTTCCAAAATACCATGCAATTTTATAGGTTACATTTTTATTATGACCCTAGCCTATGATGTGTAGTTAAATTAACCTTCCATTTGGAGCTTTTCTGATTTTGTGAAGAGGCCTAACCTTCTGTATGGTTAGTGGTTGGATGTGAAGGAAGGTGGAAGAAGGTGAAGGAAAGGTCGTGGGATGAGGAAGAAGGTGAAGGGAATAAAAAAAAGAAAAAAACAAAAAGGTAAAAGACGATCTAAATTATTTACATGTACCTAGGTCACATTTAATCTCTTTTAAAAGAATAAGAAATTAGTTTAATAAAAAAAATTAAAAAGATCAAAACAAATTAAAAATCTAAATGTAGAAACTAAATTATTAATTAAATATGTTTTCTATTATCTATGTTTTATTTTTATATTATGTATAAGACTCTACCATTTTTTAAGTCTCAGTACATTGGTTGAATTATGGTGTTGTAAATAGTTTAAAAAGGTAAGCTAAATATCATATTACATGAAGGTCAACAAAAATTTATTTTAACTCATTAGTTATTGCAGCCCCAAATCTTTGTTTTTTTCTATTTTCTTGACTGTCAAAAGATAAATTCTTTATTAATTTTTTCGACTACTATTATATTGAAATTAATGTATTCATTTGAATAGAATTTTATAAGAAAATTATATGTTAACAGGCTTGATTAATCCCGCTGCTAAAACAAATTGTTATAACTTTTGAAAAAGTGTCTTAATTAATTTATTTTAAAATAAGTTACTAACAACGTAAACGATATGTCACGTGTATTTTTTTATTGTTTTTTTTTTGCAAAAGTTGTTTTGTTGTCACATTTCAGGTTCCTAGTATGACATGTGACACACACTTTCTGTGTCATGTGACAGGACACTACCATGTGTTAGTGAGAGTGTCAAGTGTCATTGTCTTGATTTTGATTTAGTCTTTATATATGTCTCTTTGATTCAATTTAGTCCTTACATATATCTCTTAGATTCAATTCAATCCCGATTTTTTTTTTCAAAATATAGCAATATTGTCCTCTCCAAATTGAGACCAAATTTATTATTTTTATAAATGTTATACTGAATTTTTTTATTAAGATGTTTTAACATATTACATTTTTCTTAATTAATAATCTATGTTTTATTAATCATGACTTTTACCATTAAATCTTAATATAAATATCAATACTTAATTTTGTAAACATATTTATACTTAATTAGTTTTAATCTTATAAAAAAACATGGATTAATAAAACATTGATTAATAATTAAAATATGATTGTTTAATCCATGTTTTTTTTATAAGATTAAAACTAATTAAGTATAAATAATTTTAGAAAATTAAGTATTGATAATGTATTAAAATTTAATGTTAAAAGTCATGATTAACAAAACATGGGTTAATAAGATACAATAATATAGTATTTTAAAAAGTCCTTTTTAACAAAAAAATATCACTATAACATTTATATAAAATAATAATTTTGACTCAAAGTGGAGAGATAATAATGCTCTATTTTGAAGAAAAAAAATTGAGACTAAATTGAATAAGAAAGACATAAATAGGGATTAAATTGAACCAAACAGACATATACAAGGACTAAATTGAAATCAAAACAATGAAACTTACGCTGCCACATGACACTAACAATGTCACATGTCACATCAGAGGTAACACATAACAAATTTTTTTGCAAAAAAAAAAAATTTAAAAAATCACAAATTAACTGTGACATGTCATTAACGTCATTAGTAATTCAAACAAAAAGACCTAATTTAGATATTTTTTTCAAAATTTGAGATGCAATTTAAAAAATTTTAAAAGCAAAGACCAAGTTTACACACTTCCACAAAAGTTTGGACCATCTGAGTAATGAAGCTTGAAGTAAAATTAATTTTCTAATTACAAGTTTATGGACCATCTGAGTAATGAAGCTTGAAGTAAAATTAATTTTCTAATTACAAGTTTACTAAATTTCTTGATAAGACGTAAAATAGTTATTGAAATTCATAATCTTAAATTTTTATGAAATGTTATGTTTTGAATAAATATATTTTTAGTTAGTAAAAGTATTTTATGAACTTTGACATAAATTTTTAATTGACCTATATTAGTTTTGGTTTGAATCCATGCACTTAAAACACAATAATAAGGTTAAGTTGAGTCAAAGGGTGTTTTCCTCTAAGACGATGGATTTGAGGATGAATGTGTGGATGAACTTGGGTGGATTTGGAGGTATAGTAGGTTGTTTCTTCTAAGGAATTCAGAAGTAAAAATTGATGAATTTAGAAGTAAAGTTTGTGAAAGCTTATAAGTGATTTGACTTATGTGATAAATAAAAGAAAATGTTTTAATATATTAAAAAAAATTACAAAATTGTCCCTATTGTTAAAAGTAATATAAAATAGATTTTGGATTAGTTGAAATAATTTTTTTCTAAACTAGATGTTCATGAATAATTTTGAAAATAAAAAATTATGAATTGAAAAAAAATGAAAAATACAATGTATTTGATATAAATATAATTGTTAAATAATTAGATATTAAATATTATTGTGTTTTTCTATTTTATTGACAAAGACCTGTTGTATTATTTTTTTAATAATAATTGTTAAAGTTATGTAGTTGATATAAATGATTACTTTTTTATTAATAAAAATAGAATTAAAAAATAATATAGACAATAATGATTGAATGTAATTATGAACAACACAATAATAATAACAATATTTCTTTTGAATTAATTAAGTTATGCTGGAACACGTGAAATTATCAACTACACATGACCTTCACATAGGGATAATATTGTAAAATACTCTTTGTCACCCACAAATCTTCCAAAATAGTGAGATGGTATCAATAGTTTATCCCGCAAATCAATTATTTCTTGCAAATCTTGATCATAGTAAATTCGCACATGGAAAGATAAAATGGAGAAATATTGTAGGGTTTTTGTATTCCAGATGTTGTGTTTATATAAACACAATACAATATAATTATAATCTCTATAATAAAGTCATCATTGAATACAATAAACAATATAGGAAATAATTGATAATGATGGTTGCACACAACACACATGAGAAATAATACACGGGCATACTATTGACATAATATCTCTGGTATTGATTCTAATAATTAGAATCGTAACTTTCTCTAACTTCCTCTCTGAAACTGAGGTGACTCAGTCATCCAAAGTTTGTCTCTCAAAATGTTGAACCTTGTGTGTGTGAGAGGTTTGGTTAAACAATATGCAATTTGATTTGATGTGGGCACATAGGTTATTGTGACTTGATTCTGAAGCACTTGATCACAAATGTAGTGAACATCTATCTCAACATGTTTAAACACTACCTTGCTATGGATTTCCTATCATCTATGCTAGTGGCCCAATCTGTATAAGAGAATCCAGCTATATCAAGATCATTTGAGGGTTTGATATGAAGAGAAAAATTTGTCGTGCCATGGAGATATCTCAGTATTCTTTTGATTCCTTGCCAGTGATCTATAATTGGGGAACTCATATATTGGCTGAGTTTGTTGATAGAAAATGTTATGTCTGGTCGAGTGTTGGTTATATATTGTATGGCTCTTATAGCTTGTCTATATAGTGTAGGGTTAGCAATAAGTTCTCCCTTAGCAGAGAATTATTTTTCTATTACCATTGATGTAGGGCAAGATGAAGCTTTTTCATATTGAACTTCTTGAGTAGATCTCTAATGTACTTTGTTTGCTTAAGGTACATTCCACTAGTATCTCTGTGTACTTTAATTACCAAGAAGTAGTGTAGAAGGCTAAGGTCTTTGAGAGAGAAACCAATTTTTAATTGAGTAATGAAAGTCTCTAAAGACTTATTGTTGCTCCCTATAATTATTATGTCATCAACATATATGAGAAGGAGTATGATATGATCATTTTTTTCTAAGAACAAGTCGTGACGAACCACTCTTGGTGTTTTGAAACTCATCTCAATAAAGTGTCTTTTAACTTGTCATATGTGGCCAGGCTTGGTTGAATCTGTATATCCTTCATGTTGATGCATGAACACATTTTCTTTGAGATTGCCATTCTAGAATGCATTATTTATGTCTAATTGCCTAACCTCCCAATTTAAATGTACTGCAATGGATATGACAATTCTTATCGTGCTGGACTTGGCCACTGGACTGAAGGTTTCATCATAGTCGAGCCCTGCAGTTTGTTGAAAACCTTTGGCAACCAATCTTGCTTTCCTTAGCTCAATTAAGCCATCTGCCTTGTATTTAGTTTTAAAGACCCATTTGGAGTCTATGATGTTATTTTGCCCCTAAAATGGTACCAAAGTCCAAGTATGATTAGCTGCTAGAGCTTTAAATTCTGCATCCATGGTTGCTTTCCATTTTGGATTGAATAGAGCTTCATTAACATTTCCTGGTTCCTTGTCTTCTGTGTTTGTTTCTAACAGCCCTATATAGGGCAGTTTTGGCTTGTAGATCCCTGTCTTGCTTCTGGTTTGCATCCAGTGCGTGTTGTCCTACTGACTCTGTTAGTTATTCTTTTTTGGTGTGTCATTTACATGTGAGGTTGCCTCATTTGCATGAATAGAGATATCATTGAATGTTGGTTGATCATCATTGACAACTAAGTCATCGAGAGTTGGTTACTCTTCATTGGAAACTAAGTTACCTTCTTGATGATTCACCTCCTTGTGAGTTGATTCAACTGTGTGGCTTGTAGTGGTACCTGCAAGACAATAAGGAAGAACAACAGGGATTGTTCTAGTTAGTGTTTTTAATGATTTTCTTGTGTCAAGAAAGTCATCATGGAAATGAAAGTGATTCTCATTAAAGACCACATGTCTTCAGATGAAAATTTTGCCATGAGAGTTGAGGCACTTATAACCCCTGTGAGATTTGTTGCATCCCAAGAATATACACTGTGTAGTGTGGAATTGAAGTTTGTGTTGATTGTATGGTTTAAGGCAAGGATAACAGGCACAACAAAATGACTTTAGAGCATCATAATCAAGTTTCTTTCCAAATAACAATGAAAATGGACTTTCATTTGGGTTAACTGATGAAGGCAACTTTTTGATGAGATAAACTGAAGTAGAGAAAGTTTCCCACTAATAGTGTAAAGACATTTTAGCATGTACCTGATAATGTTAATTTTTACCATTATCCAAGCTATATTTCATTAGCAAAATCATCTCTTCCAAAGCTTTTAACCTACTTAATCCTCAAATTTTACCTTACTTTTGTAAATAAATACATTGTGGGTTACATTGATCTAATTATACCACTAATCCCTATTTTGTGTCTTTTTTGTAGATGGGAAGCTTTGTTCCAAAAATCCAGACTAATGAGTGACCCGGAATAGCAAAGAGAGAAGAAAATTGTCAACAGGAAGCGCCTGGCGACGCGAAGCCAGCGCCAGGCGGAACAGACCGCCAGCCACGCGCCAGCCAAGCGCCAGACAGGCGCTACTGTTAGTCACCGCCTGGCGGCACTTAGTCACCGCCGGGCGGTAGCGGGAAGACTTGCCCCCTGTTTGGTGGCTTGCGCCTGGCGGTGAGACCCTTCCGCCAGGCGCCTGTTTTCGCTGATGTGTAAAGTGACCCTTTTTCTTCTGTTTTCGCGGAGGGAAACTCATCTTTGGCATTTTGGAGGCACGAAGAACACATTTGGAGAGCTTGGAGGAGTGCTAGGGCTTGTGGGAACAGCTCCATCTTCCTCTTTGTATCTCTTTCTCTTCCATCTCTTCCATT
>Ga0214545_1013586_pt1 | contig 10007 bp, 6 predicted proteins | sample CNSS4metaG_FD_160064 | JGI IMG/M metagenome (GOLD analysis project Ga0214545, IMG submission 160064) | Root nodule microbial communities from cowpea collected in UCLA plant growth center, Los Angeles, California, USA - CNSS4 | ecosystem: Host-associated > Plants > Roots > Nodule | place: USA...
TTAGTAATTTAAGCGGGGACGGGTATTTGGGCGGGTATATATATATCCCCATCCTCATCCCCATCCCCAGTTGAAAATTTCGGGTATTACCCATACCCATACCCATACCCAGTCAAAGCGGGGATTCCCCGTCAAAACGGGGACGAGTTCGGGTGATACCCATGGGCACGGGTTTATTTGCCATCTCTAGTTACAAGAATGCTTGAAGTTAAATACCAAACATCAATCAAGGTTTATCTATTAAAGTTGGTATCAAAATTTTATCTATTATAATTTTTTTTTATAGTTTATCACATCAATCAAATCACTCACTAATTAATTTTCATAAAATTTATCTCTAAATTTACTTATTTTACCGTCTAAATATACTAAAAAAACACACATATTCATCTTCTCAAATACACATAAATTTATCTTTACACTATTTCCCAAATTCATCTTACCAAACAAATACAACCTAAGTCATTGTACATTGAACTTATAATTAATATAAATAATTTTAAAATTTGTAAGATTTTTTGAATTAAACTGACGATAACGGTAAAAAGAGTCGGTTAAACAAACTCTAAATCAAAGTTTTAAAACGAAAAGAAAAAGTAAAAAATAATCAAGATCCACCTATGCGAGATTAAAGTAAACTCTATTAATAATATTTTAGTTTTAGTCTAACTGGCACAAAAGTAAATAAATATAAATTAAATTTGAGAATAGTATGAGTTGACTTAGTTAACTCTGAAATTGTTTAAAGTCGAGGCTAAATGGGAGTAATAAGGTAGTATTGGTCCCAGTAACACTAATGGAGTTATGGTCTATGTGGCTCTAACCAGTGAGATAAGAATATAAATGACTTATTTACTATTACTAGTCTTTGTACCCGTGCACGGTTTTTTTAAATGTAATATTTTTGGTAATTGTTATTGATTTTACACTATTATATTATTAGATTCTCTTGTTGCATACGGTGTATTTTATTACTTGTTGCATACTGATTTTACACATACTTTCTAATTTATCAGGATATTTTTTTTTTCCTTACACGTAATATTTATCTTCAATTTCCATACATTTTTTATTCCAACTTCGAGTTACTTTTCTTGGACCATCATACTTTCTGAATTGTTGATTATTATCATTTTTAAATGTTTTCTTCGTTCGAAATTGAAAGCATAAACTATATAAACACCTCTAAAACAGTTCTCATATTACAATTGGAGTTACATTTCAAATTCAAATTTCATAATCTTTGTATTCAAATGACATGTTCATTTGGAATCTAGTTGATCAGCAGGTGTTATAATTGAATTTGAGTTTTGATATGGAATTGGTTGGACTTGATGAGCAACTATTACAATTATATTGGATTTGGAATTACAATTGAAATTGGATTTGCATTTGTATTTGGAGTTGAAATTGAATTTGAATTCGGCTTTGAATGGAAATGGGATTTGTAATTAATTTTATTTCACCAACATAAAAGAAATGTACTTTTGTTATTTTAAGATTTTTATATCTGTTATTTTAACTTTTTGTTATTTTAAGATTTTTATTTCTGTTATTTTAGACTTTTTATATCTCTTACCATACTTTATATATCATTCATCACCTCACATGACCAAACTCATCATCATTTTCTGTGACGGATCTTCGGCCAAAATTTTGGAGGTGTCAAACTTTTGGTTGAATTACTCTTTTGGTCTATCTTTTCGTTTAATTTGTTCGCGATTTTTTAAAAATTGATATACTTTGATTTTTTGTCGTTGAATTTTCTAAAGCGGGAAAAAGATCTTTCATAAAAAATTGATACTAGGATTATGTCAATTACACCAACAAATCAAATAATCATTCTTATTTACAACTTCAATTTTGATGAAAAATTTGATTCAAGAAATTTAACGAAAAATGACAAAATTGCATGTTTTCAAAAATCGGAACTAAATTGATACAAAAAAAAACTAGATGACCAACTTGATATTTTTGAAGAAAATAGAAACCAAAAATATAATCTCAAAGATTTTATATAAACTAGTAAAAACATTGTATTTACTTTTTTCATGATAATAAAAAAATAAAAAATTATAATTATTGTTATTATTATAATTATAAAATTAAATATAAATCATTTTTATAATTTTATTATAATTAATTTTCATCTATAATGATTAAATTAAAAAAAAATCAAATAAAAAAATAGTTAAATTACACAAATAATCATTTAAAAGATAATATTAATAAAATAATTATTTTTATTTAAAAAATATTTAAAATATAAAATTAAAAAATAAAAGTGGACAACAAAAAAAACTTTTTCTTATATATAAATGTAAATAACGAAAAATGACAAAATTGCATGTTTTCAAAAATCGGAACTAAATTGATAAAAAAAAAAACTAGATGACCAACTTGATATTTTTGAAGAAAATAGAAACCAAAAATATAATCTCAAAGATTTTATATAAACTAGTAAAAACATTGTATTTACTTTTTTCATGATAATAAAAAAATAAAAAATTATAATTATTGTTATTATTATAATTATAAAATTAAATATAAATCATTTTTATAATTTTATTATAATTAATTTTCATCTATAATGATTAAATTAAAAAAAAATCAAATAAAAAAATAGTTAAATTACACAAATAATCATTTAAAAGATAATATTAATAAAATAATTATTTTTATTTAAAAAATATTTAAAATATAAAATTAAAAAATAAAAGTGGACAATAAAAAAAACTTTTTCTTATATATAAATATAAATGTATATAAATTTATTAAAATATCAAATATATAAAATATATTAAAATATTAATTTTTTGAAAAATATATTTAAAATTATATATTAATATATATAAATATAAAAAAAATTGGGAGGCCATGACCTCCTTAGTCCACTACTGACCATTCCAAAAAGTAAGTAAAATTAAATAAAGAAGAGAAACATGTTTTCACTCACTCATTCATACAATAGAAAATTCATTAAAATTTGGTCTATGTTTTTACTCCATCATCATAGAACACACAATCATAGAACACACAAGACAACCACTCTTATCTTCAACAACTTTTCTATAACACTATAGAAAATTCCAACAAAATAGAGCACAAAATAATATACAAAAAGCAAAAATCAATGGTAAATGATATAGCAATATGATGAAATCCAAGGGGTAGAAGGACATTGGAACGAAAGAGAACTAGAAAATAAAAACATGATAAAACTAAAGTTATGATAAATAAGTTAAAAAATGAAAATAATTATAGAAAAATCATCAGAACTATTTGATTCATAATAATTGATAATACACCATTTGAATATAATCGCACAAAGTTTATGATAAAAGAAAAATTACCTTAGATATGGAGATGGATATAAAACAAGTCAAACAATTAGAAGAGAAAGGAAAAAATGTGTAGCAAGAGAAAAGAAGGTTAAATATGTTTTTTGTCCCCTAACTTTAAGTGAAAATTGGAATTAGTCCATTTTTGAAATTTTGAACCAATTTTGTCTCCCATATTTAGAAATGCGTGAATTTAATCTTTTTTATTAGATTTTGTTAAGTTTAGTTGATGTTTCAAATGCATTTATCAACTAACATTGAAGGAAAAAATATGTCAAACAATGTAAACAACTCAAATGTTATCATGCAATGTATTTCAAACTTAAAATAAACTTAATAAAATTTGGTTAAAATAACTAAATCTACCCATTTCTAAAGTGAAAGGACTAAATTGGAGCAAAATTTTGAAGAGGGACTAATTCCAATTTTTACTGAGACCAAAAATATATTTAACCCAAGAAAACAAAAAGGTTATAAAACTAAGGATTAAGATAATAATGTGTGTGAATATATATATATATATATATATATATATATATATATATATATATATATATATATATATATATATATATATATATATATATATATATATATATATATATATATATATATTAGGTTACCTAATAAATTGTGGGTACTTCAATAATTTAAAGCTGATAAGATGAGTATTAGGATGGTCATGGAAACATATACGGGACATGTACATACATATTTATCTTTGTATCATACAATTGTAAAAGTTGGGTATTATCCATACTCATACATGTACCAGGTTAATGTGAAATTTTTCATTAAAACGGGAATAGGTTTAGATAATATCATGAGTTTAATTATCATATGTACCATTTACTATAAAATTTTATGGTATAAAAGTCTTATATGATAGAAATATAAAATAAACTATTTTTTCTAAACTATTTATGCAAAAGGACATTGATTTTAACATTTGATGGAGTATTGGTGAAGCGTAAAACAACTAGAAAAGAGAAGGTTTGGGGATATGAAACAACAAAAATAAGATGAAAAATTATCATATTTTTCGAGGCACTTCTCCATTTAGAGTTTATTCTTACGAGACCTAAACACATACATAAGATACGTTCACATGTACTCTTTCATTGTGACCTTCTCTTCAATCCTATTTGTATCAAGTTTTCCTACTTTAGAGGTTGAGATGTTCTCCCTTGATTTCGAGTATCTCTAAGTTCAAAATGTCAGAGTACTTATAAAAATGTTTTAATAGTGAAGTCAAATATGTGCATTGAGAAAAAATAAATATAATATCGAATACATATCATGAACAATACTATTTATGAATATTTTGGTGAACCTTTTACATAAATGAGCCTAAATTATATATAAGGTTTTCACTTTAACCGATGAACAGAGGGGAAAAGGGAAATTTTCAAATTTAGCGAGGTGAGAAGAAATAAATGGAGGTGCAGGAAGTAGCAGCCCTCATTAACCTCTACAAATATCCTTTACTTTTAAGCTGGATGACCACACACACTAGGTGACTTTTGGTCAATTTCTCTTGGTACTATAACTGAGCTTGGACGTTGATGATGAACTGAAGCAGATCCAGTGGTGCCTTTTTTTCCTTTTATTCAAACGGTACAAGTGAAGCGGATTTCTGAATTTCGATTGAAGCAACGAATAACTTGGTGAAGCGGTGCTGATCGGTGCCTTCACTAGATTTTTCTTGTGTGCATCTCAATTCAAATCAATGTTTGTATCAATTCACAAGCAGCGCGTGGATATTTTCTTATTCAAGTGGTGTTCTGTGCATTCGGTGTCAATCAACGTTGAAATCGTACCCGCAGTTCATTCACGTGAATTGAAGCAGAATTGCGGTGTATGCATTGGAAACTATTGAATTGATCAAAATTTGTTGACGCAATCTTGCTCCATTCAGTGCTAATTCAATTAACTTTTCAGTGTCGTGCGTGATTCAATTGGATTCGTTGAGTTGATTTGTTGCAGTTATCGAGCAGGTGAAGAAAATGGAGATTAGCAGTGCTGAAATTGAATGATTGGTGCCGTTTTTTTTATTCGAAGCAGCTCCTGCATGAATTTGATTCGGTGATAATGGTGTAATCAAATCAATTCCAATTGCTAACTCCATTTGAATTTCCTCAGCAATTATCGGTGCTCGATTCAATTCGTTGAAGCGCAACACATAAGTTTTTTTAGTTGTGTAGCATTGATTTTTGGAGACTGAGCTGACGCGTTTGGTGCCTTTGATTGACATTCACGTGAAGCTGTGGAAGCAAATTTCAAGGTAGCAGCAGGCGATAGAAATTTTGATAAGAAAGTAGGTGACTTTGATTGAATCAATAAATCAACATTGTCGACACACTTCCCAAATTTTATGACAGCAAATTAAATTTCTGATGAGCTTCATTTTATAAATTTTTGTGTCGATTACATATTATTTATCAACTTTACGTCACAAAAAGTTATTAAAATTTATATCAATAACGAAATATGTTAAGCAAATGAGTGATCTTTTTTAAACAATACAAGCAAGCGTTATAAAGAGTGTATTGTAAAAAGTCATTGAAAAAAGAACAAGTCAATAAAATGTTTCAAAAGTTGGTTTTAAACGATGATAAAACTAATGTTCAGTTAATGTAAAATCATTGTCGTTGTAAGTAACAATTGTTTCTGAAGCGAAAACAACTTTCTCAAAAATTGGTTAAGTTAATTATCATCACTTGATTAAAAAAAAAGAAAAGAAAAAGTCATAGCAACCTAATGTGTGTCATCTATAGATAGCATCATCTACGACATGATTTGAGACATGAGTCACCTAAGAGTTTGAGAATTGAACAAAAGGTTGCAAAAAGCTTGTTGACCAAGTAACATGAGCATAATACTCTAGTTGTGTAGGACATGGTTATCCCATGCGGATAAAGAATCCGTGTAGTGTGTCCATCACCATGTTTATGTCCTTCTGGAAGTACATGTGAGGAAAGCATGGAAATAAATATGAAAGTTCTCAAAAACATTAAATATGCAAATTCACAGGCTCAAGATTATATAATTGGTCAAAAATATAAAAAGAAATAATTACGAAAAGCATATTAAAAATATATTATTAATTTCGTAAGCAGTGTCCGGTTAGATTTGTCATTCGCATATAGAAAATTAAATAAGATTAGGGAGTTTCTACTATGTATATAAAAATCAAAATAACAATCCCGAAGCAACTTTCACTTCGAACAGAGTCAGAAAAGAAATTAGAAGAAACCTGTATTTTAGAAATATGAATTGATTATTTTAGCTTCCACAATTATATGTTCTGAATATTTTTTTTTCTTTAATATTCACTATGCTTGGATAATTGGAATTGTCTTTTAATCTCGGTGCGCATGGTGGTTAAATCCTTTGAACAAAAGACAATTGTTTTCAGAGAATGAGGAACAAATTATAGTAACTGCACATGCAGGCCTTGGAAAGCAAACAAATGCAAGGTACATGTTAGTTTGGACAAAACAAAAAGCTTAATCCGAATAAACTGTCTTGGAGAGGTGCTAATTCCTTGAAATCCTCATAATAGAAACCAGATACTTGGATGTAACTAATGAAAAATAAGGAATGTGTTAAAATGTAATTCTCATCATAAACACTAATATATAGAGAAAAAAATATAAATTAAAACCTTTTTTTATAAATTAAAACTAATTTGTACACAAATTATTTTGGAAAAAAATTTAAATATATTATCAAATTTATTTTTAACATATTCATATATTACTTTTTTTTCATTAAAAAAAAATCTCATCTCAATAAATATTTATGAAATATCTTATCTAAACTAATAGTGACACAACTTGTCGCTCACACAACCTAGAACGAGACAGGATGGACTAGCTTGTTAGTCTGTTTTTGAATTTCTCACTCCCCATTCCTTGGTCACCTTTCGCATCGAGGCATTATCTTTTTTCACCGGATCTTCACTCAATTAGGTTTCTCTTTTCCTCCTTTAATAATGCAAATGTTATTCTCATTTTCTCTAACATTCATTTAATTCTTCTATTTTTGTGTTCTACGTATGCAAATCTTCGTTAAATTTAGGGAATATAATGGATAATTATATATTTTTGAAGCGACAAAACTTAATCTTTGATAAAAAAGGGTTGCGATGATGCAACAAAAGTACAAAATTCAAAAATTGACAGAGGACTAGCAAAATGCCACAAATACTTACCATGCCTTTCAAAGTCAATCATGATAATTTTTTCTATTACGAATAAAACCGTTCAGGTACATGAATTCAAATATTGATATATTTTTAGTCTCGAAATTGCGAACGTTGAAAGTTTTGACTCTTATTTTTAGGCGTGTGCACCGGCCGGTACCACCGTCTCTGAACAGAACACAAACACATTGAACTCAGAGTCACGATTTAAAGAGAGGAAAGATAGTGAAGCAAATGTGAGTCAGCCCACAAGCTTGCGAACCTAAACGTATTGTGGGATAAGCCATAACATTCAACTCGCTTTCTGAAAGTGAGGCAAACTAGCCTGAGACACATTTTGCTGGTCAAGTGCGGGACAAACCTAAATGGGTCAAACCAGCATGCATTGCCACCTTTAATCTAAATACTATCAAAGAAGTTCAATTTAACATTGAAGTCAAGGAACCAAATAATCTCTTTCTTGAATGAGTCTCTTCCCTTAATTATAATGTCATTCATCATAGATTCGTTATCATTTGAAAGACTTTTTCGACTCTAATACTATTAATAGTTCATTTAAAGGAGGATTCACCAGGAAGAGACAACAATGAAACATGAGTTTAATATATAAACATCACTTTCAATTTAAAATCTTAAAACGATAAATTTATAAGTCTTCATTTATTTATATTTACTTAACTTTGTTTTTTACTCGAGATTTAAATTTACACTTAAATTCTCAAGTGTACCAAAGGCATCTATATTTAGTGACACCATAATGATCATGGTGAACCTGTTTCATCGGAAAATGTACATAGGCAACTAATAAAAGTTAGGAGCTGTAATGGATTTTCAAGAAGAAAGATAATACTAGTAGTACACGGGTTCATTACTTCGAGGAACACTACTCATTTTCTTTTAGGCCCTGTTCGTTTCTAGGGATATCACTGTTAAGATAAATTAGGGAGCGCGGATGGTAAAAATTTTCGTGTTCCATTCAAAGAATTGAAGCTGATTTGAGAGCGTGGATTTAAGGGATCTGTGAATTTTTTCATCCATGCTTTGAAGAGAAGATTAGCGAATAAAATGGTGCAATACCCATTTTACCCTTCATTTTTCAGTTGCTTTTCGCATGCGCACATGGCAATATTCTCTGCAGAAATGATTCCTGAACCAACCTAAAAAGATTCCTGAAGCTGCTGTTCCTAAAATATTCTTCTCCCACCACGGATTTAAACTGGTGCACACAACGAAGTCATGGATGTTTGGTTTGGCTGTTTGGTTTTGTGAAGAACAGGTTCTGTGAAGCTCGGACAGGTGAGTTATTTGGGGTGTGGTGGTCGCGGGAGGGTGGTCAGCGGGGTGGTGGAGTGAGTGGTGTTGGAGGTGGAGTGAGTGGTGTTGGAGTGAGTGGTGATAATGGAAGACAGTGGTGAGGGAGGCACTGGTGCCCTCAGGTTGGAGTTTCTGAATGCACCGGTGTGGGCACCGGTGTTGGCAGTGTTTGGGCGGCCTGGTGGTGAGTGGATGGCACAGGTGAGGGTGGTGATTGAGGTTTTCTGTGGCGGTGCGGTTTGGTGGTGAGGTGTTTGTGGGGGTGGCACCGGTGGCACCGGTGTGGTGCTTTGTGCATGGGGTGATGGCACCGGTTACGTAACCGGTGCCTTGTTTGTTAAAGGGCGACACCGGTTACGACACCGGTGTCGAGGGCATATATAATTTTTTTTTTCATGTTGTGTGTTTTGTGCAGGTGGACGTGGTGGTGTTTGAAGTCGTCGGAGGCCGCGCGTGGCGGAGGAGCTGTCAGTGTGGAGGTGAAGGTGGGCGGCCGGACTTCCGTCGAGTTTGTTTGAAGGTGGAGGCGCGGGAGTTGCGAGTTGCAGTGTGATAGAGGTGTTCACCGGAGCTGAGGAGGCACCTTGGGGAGTTCGCGTTCAGCAGTCAGTTTGTTGGTGATACAGTGTTGTTGGCCTGGACTTCAGACACTATTGGCCGGAGGTGAGGTGATCATTGTTGGCCGGAAAAATGACATATGATAGGGATCTATAGAGATGTGAAAATATAAGTAATTTTTTAGCGAAAAAATTACATATTATAGGGATGTGAAAATATAAGTTATTTTTTATTGGTGATGGTTGATTTATATATAATGTTTGATTTGTATAATGTTTCACAGGCTTGATATTGGCTTGTTATTCAGTTACTTGCTCTGAATTGCGGTGTGGTCCTCTTCGTTTACCACTTGTTGAGGTAATTTTTTTACAATAATGTCAAATATTATCAGCATAGTATTGATAGTATTGATGTTTTAGTTAGTAACATTGATAAGGAAGTAGTATTGATGTTTTACGAAAAATTGTTTAGGTCATTTTTTTTAGTTACGATGGTAGTAATTTAAATTTATTTTTATAATTGGGTAATTTAGATGGATGAAGAATTAGATATGAGTTACTTGGACAGTGAAGATATTGTGGATGATG
>Ga0214545_1013596_pt1 | contig 10001 bp, 2 predicted proteins | sample CNSS4metaG_FD_160064 | JGI IMG/M metagenome (GOLD analysis project Ga0214545, IMG submission 160064) | Root nodule microbial communities from cowpea collected in UCLA plant growth center, Los Angeles, California, USA - CNSS4 | ecosystem: Host-associated > Plants > Roots > Nodule | place: USA...
AACAGAAGTACTAATGCAAAAGGGTATATTGATGAAGAAGAAACTGGATTAGGGCAGAAGATATCGGAGGAAGAAGACAATGAAAATGGGGGCAAATCTCCTTTAAATGTAAATACCACGTGGAACATTGTACAATTATAAATTCAACTAGTCATGTCATTATTTGACACGTATCCCTTCTGCACTGCTACATCACCACTTTCTAAACGCCGTTTCGGAACATTTAACGGTTTGGACTAAATTTGTGCACTTAAACTAATTTGGGTACGTAATTGAGACTTTTTTAAAACCGGGTACCAATTAGAAATTTCAGCACCAAACTGGGTACTATGCGACTAATTATACCTTTTTAAAATTATGATTTTAAATGCATGACTCTGAATGAAAGTATTTTGCTCTTACCTTTGTAGATTAAATAGTTCTTATTAGTGTTAATTTCATTTGAACTTACGACTTTGGTGCCAATGATAATTTGGTATAGACTATTATGATTGTGTTATATGAAAGTTTATAGTGTACATTAGTGTTTGAAAACTTTTAACTTAACCAACTTTGATGACTTTTGTAATTCTTTTATTTGTATATGTCGTTTAAGCGAAATGCACCTTGCTCAAATGATAAAATGACAAGAGCAAGATCTCCAAGTCTAAAGTTCCTCACTCAATGCTTAAAAGAGAAGTGTATCTCTTAAGTAACTACTCTTAATTTGATTGACATAAATGTTGAGAATATACTTAACATAAAAATGTCGTTTAAGAAAAGAAATATCACTCAATTGATATTCTCCGAACTTCTATGAAATAAACTAGTTTTCAATTATTTAAATGTTGTATAATCATAAATTATGGTAGTCAAAATCGAGATTCTACTCAAGATCGAAAAGAAAAATATAAATTATAAATCGAAAGAATGTAACATAAATCGTAAGATCCTACAATATTTTAATTTCTAGATTTTTAAGGAGCATATTTTTAATCCTAATAAAATATCTTTTTAATCTTTAAAGAGCAGATTTTTTAATCTAATAAAATATTTTCTTAATTTTTAAGGAGCAGATTTTTTAATCTTCATAAAATATTTTCTAGATTTTTAAGGAGCAGATTTTTTAATCTTAATAAAATATTTTTTTTTAATCTTTAAAGAGCATATTTTTTAATCTGATAAAATATTTTCTTGATTTTTAAAAAGCAGATTTTTTAATTTTAATAAAATATTTTCTAAATCTTTTTGAAGAATAGATTTTTTTAATTTAATAAGAGAAAGAAAATAAAGGAGTTATTATGCCACTGATTGATTTTCTTAACGTTATATGTGTGATAGAGAGGGAGAAGTAACTTTTCAAATAAAAGTTACTTTTACCTGCAGCTATGATTTTACTGTGCAGTTTTACTTCTGAGTGGGCTTTTAAAATTGTGCTTGTTAGGTTAGAAATTTAGGGTTTTTAGAAATTAGGTTAAAAAGTGCTACGGGCCCTGCAAAGCTTAGGGTTGCCGCTGCCGCCCCTGCAAAGCTTAGTGTTGCCGTTGCCGCCCCTGCAAAGCTTAGTCTTGCCGCTGCGAAGCCTACTGTTGATGTTGCCACTATGATGTAGTTGCCACAATGCGAAGCTCGTGCCGCTGCTGCTGTGATGCGAAGCTCGTGCCGTCGCCGCATCGCCAAAATCGTCGCTCCCAACCGAGTTGCGATTTACAACGATGAAGATCGCATATTTTAAGTGGAGCGAGATCGAAGAGGATACAGAAGATCATAGACTCGTACGATCTTACGTTTACGTTTTGGATCGCGATTTTGACAACCATGATATGATTTTATATTCTATAATTGTAATGCTTTATTCAGCAAACAAGATAAACTAGATGATATTGTTAATGTGGATGTTATCAAATGATATGAAATCAATGTTATTATTAGTATGAAATAGTAGTTACTTAGAAGATAACCATCAATTTGTATGAGTACAATATAAGAAGTTATGAAATATGTCAATGAGATTGACATTTTAATAGTAGTCTAAATTATAATTTATGGGGATTCATGCTCCTAGTGAGAGCACGAGGAGTTAACCTAACATGTATTCAAGCTCTTTTGATTATTGCCAAAATTATCAGAATTTATAATTACTTAAATGTGTCTTGAGACCTTGAAAAAATAATAAAAATGTTTAATGTATTTATTTACATGATAATTTTGTATAATATTCAAAGAGTTGCTTTTGAGATTGTATGCTTTGTCATGTTCTATTTGTTCACCATCTTTTATATATTTGTATTGGAATCTGATCAAGTAAGCAAATATAATTAAATTATATGTGTGATTTCTTTCGAAATTTTTTATAAATTCCTAATGAATTTCCCCTGTGCTCATCCAAGAAAAACAACAATTCCTTATCACTTTCTTTTTCTAAATGAGAATAAGCCTTCTCAACATAGCTGAACTCGCGTCCATACATATACGATGCACATGCTGCTTTGCATGTGAGTAACTGCAAATCACCTGAGACAATTTAGGAAAACTCATTAGCATGACCATAAATAAAACAATAATAGTGAATGAACATGCAACCATATTTCCAGTGAAGTTTACATAGACACTGATACTGTAACTTCACTGTCAAACCATTCCAATGCTATGATTATACCTGATTCAATCTCTGATTGTAGCTTGCTATTGCTGAAATGTCTTGTTATCCACCACCTACAGCGAAGATACCAAGATTTTCCTGATGTACCATCCGTAAATATTTTAGGGGTTTTGTTAATGGAATGAAGTTGCTTGTGTCCATTTTCAGTTTGCATGGGGCATGTAGACATACAGTCTTCTTCATAGGAAAACAGTCTTAAGAAACATGAAGATAACACCTTCCACGTATTGTGTTCTGAATCTGTGGCATCTAAATGTAAAGCAATCATTTCCAGCAGAGACTCAAGACTATACTCTCCTGCAAAGTACCAAGGAATCCAATCAACAACATAGACATGATGTACTTATTATTGAGCATATAAGATATCGCTTAGTATGGAGCAGAAGAAAAAATTATCACAGAAAAATATTTCTAAATCTGTAATTAGAAGAGCCAAGGCGTGATGACATCAAATCAGAGACAACTTATTCAAATTTGAATAGATTAATACAAAAAGATAACAACTGAGGAAAAACTGCAGGCTAGGAGTTCTTCAGTTTCCTGGTCACTTATATTTCTTCTCCTGCAGCCGTTTACCCATTTTTCTTTCATTAACTTCTTTCTCCATCACTTTTCAAGTTGACATTGGACTCTACTTGAGAGAAATAGCAATATAAATTATGCAAATCATACAAAAGACATGATTCAGAATGAAGGTACCATTTTGGTGCATCTTGATAAGTTTGGCTAAGGCATCACTACATGTTGGATCCTTCTTCAATATATTCTCAAAACAGCTAAGCATGCCAGAGTTGTTTCGATCAAAACGCTCCAAGAGAGCAGCCCTCACTCTACAAGGGTGTGCACATCAGTAACTTAAATAATCATAATAAATAGCACCTTATAAAAGATAAGGGATATACCTTAATGGCAACACAGAGGCTGCATTACAGCACTGCTTCTCAAGCATAGTTAGAGCCTCGTCAACTTGTCCTCCAATTAGCAACAGCTAGTAATAAAAAATAAAGTGAAGCCCTTTTTTTATATCTAAAACATTATCCTATGCAGAAAACAACTGTCAAATAACTTCTATAACAGACGCAAAGTAGGGACGTGCATGTGCATCCAGGAAAGGGAACACGCTGTGAGAATTGCAGAGCACAACATAATCAGTTGCTTTGTGCAATTTCAGATGGATAATTTATTTCATTTAATACAAGCTACTGATATTTCCACAATGTGTGTAAACAAATAAGCACATGGAAGGAGTGAGAACCAACTAGTAATAGCATGCAGTTGCACAATGGACTTTCAAAAGCTCAGATACAAGACAGAGTTCTGCTCGGGTCAAACAATGGGAATTGCAAGCATTGAACCTCTAATCATTTGGTACAATGTTAAGGACATACCAAAAGCTTCTAATATTAGAGGAGGTAGATGCCTATAAACAGTTCTATATCTCTAAAAGTATCATATTTATGATCAAAATCTCATTTATCAATTGCTAAATGTAATATTTCTGATAAAAAAGGGAAATCACAAAAGCTATTAGCTTTATTTGCTGTATTGGGAGCCAAGGAAAGCAGAACAATATGTCAATTGCCTCAGGAACAAACTACACAGATAGTACGAAAAACAAAGAGCTCCTCTTAGTGTTGAAGATGGTTTTGGCATTTTGCAGCAAGTGCCAAAAAAATTATTAACAGAAGGTTGTTCCATCTGTTTCTGTAATACAACAACAACAATAATATGCTATAGGTGCATTTAGCATTTAGGTAAAAAGATGAAACATAGTATAAATATGCATCATAAGGATATCCTTTGAAAGGAAAGCACAAAGACATCATTCTCCTAATACAACAGAATCAAGGGATGCAATGTTAATATTTAGAATGAATTGAAACCTGGGTACACTCCGTATGTTTAATGCAACATTGGCATTCCTAAAGGATATAAGTAAAACCATTACTTTCCCTTTCATTTCATCATTTCCTTGAAATGGTCTAATGGTTTCACAGTTCACTAGTTCAACAAACAGAAATTACTTGAATAATAATAAAACATACTAAAATATCTATGATGTATGGTAGCAAAGCCATTAGAAAGGAAAACTATAACCAAAAACTTGCAGAGCAATAAGAAAAAGTATGAAAAGGCAGCAGGGACCGGTTGTTGACAACATCATGCATGGTTTATTACAGTGCAAGTCCTATAATTTTCAGGAATTATGCAAAGAAAAAATGCATTGCACTGATCAATGACATAATAAGACTTGCAATTTTTAGGCAACTTATACGGCACTTTTACAAAAGTAAAAGATTAGGTAAAGACAGAGCAGAATTAGTTCTTAATTAATGTTGTACGGCAACTTCTAAAATATTGAAATAATTAGTTCTTTTAAGTTTAACAAAATTCTGTACGCAGTTGGTTTTTTCATCTAACAAGTTTTAGTTTGAACCAAAATTCCTTATTTCTCATCCTTCCCCTTTCAAAATTGTTTAAAACTTTGAAAATGGTTCACCAGACCATAATTGATGCTGAATTAGTTCAAAACTAAAAGTAATACAAAATTATTTATTTGAAATGACTTCAAATTTATCTTGATTCACTTAAACAAAAAGTTTTAGGTTATTTCACTATGGGTGAATGTATCAAATGATTGTAGAAAAGATTCATATTAGCTGCAGATTGGAATGAAACCTTCTAGGAGGTGTACACCCCAAGGCCTAGAGTTACCAGGCCCGGGCCGAGAACCATCCTGTTCCACAACACTTAGCCAATAGGTAACAAGTAATGAAAATACACTTAATCATATAACCAAATGATTAAGGTATAAATGTGGTTTATCCCCATTTAACTATGGACCAAGGTGACATTGTTCACCATCACGGCCCAGACCCATTCAAAAAGTATAAATTTTGAATGATCTCATTTGAGTATTTAATTCTTGAAACTTCCATATCTGATTATTGAATTGCTTATTGGAAAATCTTGTGAAGACATCCTCCATTCAGTTTTGAGGACAAGTGTTGGCAAAACAAGAAAAGTTGTGTTGCAAAGATTTTGATGATGACAATTGCAAGGAACATCAAAGCAAAGATTGGAAGATTATTGGAAGACTATTTAAGTGTTGTTTAAAGCCTCTTGTAATAAGTTATTAATGTATTTAGTGTGTTTAAGAGAGCTTAGGATTTCATAAAACAAGCAGCTAGCACTTAATCTCTGGCCACATTTATTTTTACAAAACACAATATGATAATTGATTATCATACGTATTTTTCAGTTTTTCAGAGATCTCTTTGGAATAATAGATTATCAGCACGAAACTTTAATTTTCAGAAACCTCTCTGGAATAATCAATTATCATAAGTGATAATCGATTATCTCTAATAGTTGTAACTTATCTTTTCAGTTCCTTAACCTAGTTTTCAAAATCTATTTATAGAGCACTTGACTGTGAATGCAGAGAAACTGTCTGAGTGGTTTCGAAATGGGGCTTTGAAAAACCTAGTGTAGGTAGAACGATAATTTTTATGAAGTGGATTTTTGGAAGATTGAGTGTTGCTGTTGTTGCTAGGAAAGTTGTTCATCCTCTGTGTGATTCAAAGGAAGTGTTATTCATCTCTTATGTCTTCAAGAGAGGTATTCTTTAAACCCTTTACTCTCTTTATCTGATTGTACTGTGTTTATTTTAGTGATTTAGTTAATCTCCTTGTTTAAGAGATTAACAACTGAGTGTAGGGTCTTTTGATTTGAACCAATAAAAATACTTTGTGTTCATCTTCTTCCCTACTCTCTTTATTAATCTACAGTTGCTTTAAATTAAAGAATCTTGTAATCTAAACGGTAAAATTTGGGAAAAATTTTAAAAGCATAATTTTTATTAATTAAACCAATTCAACCCCCTCTTGGTTTTTGTCCACACGCAAACCTTCTGCTGCGCGATTCTAACAATTGCTATCAGAGCTTATTTTGATTGAAATTCATAAATTTCGAAAATGGTTGGATAAAACCAAACCACTGCTGAGGGTGCTTCTATTAATAGACCTCCACCTTTTGCGGGTGAAAATTATCCCTTTTAGAATGTAAGAATGCAATTTTTTTTCCGGAATCTATTGATAGGGGTAGTTGGGATGCTGTGTTAAATGTTCCTTTTATTCCTACAATAACTGTTAATGATGTTCAAGAAACTAAACTATTTTCTCATAGTGGACTGTAGAGGAAAGTAGAAGAGCTAAATATGATGTGAGGGCAAGAAACAAAATTTCATTTGACTTTGGTATCCCTATGGAGACTCCTCTAGCTTAATAGGTTATTCTGATGTTGATTATGGTGGTTGTAAAATTGATAGGAAAGTACCAGTGGTACTTGTCATCTATTAGGATGTTCACTAGCTTCTTGGCACTCCACGAAACAAGCCTGCGTGGCTTTATCAACTACTGAGGCTGGATACATTGTTGTAGACAATTGTTGTGCTCAGATTTTAAGGATGAAACAACAATTACAAGATTATAATATTTACCTAAATCATATACCTAATAATACCAGTGCATTAAATCTAACCAAAAATCCTATAATGCACTCTAGGACCAAGTATATAGAAATAAAACATCATTTTCTAAGGGATCATATAAGTAAAGGAAATTGTATAATTTGTTACATTTTCCCAAATATCATTGTCTAGAATGATATCAACGCCTTTTACCTTGTTGAAGGCTACTCCATCTTTGTATTTGAAATTGTAGTAGAACACTCTTACTAGATCACGACACTAGGAGCCATGCATTTCCACAAAATATTTAATGTCTTGAGCGTCAGATAGAGAAGGAAAATGGAACCCAATAGCAATGAACATTCGAGAGTTGATGAACTTGGGAGTGATTATGGCTTTGTCTTTCCACATATTGATAAATTCTACTCTCCGTTCTTCATCAAAAATCCATCCTTCAATGGAGGCATTTCTAAGTGGAGGTTGAGTGGAGGGATGAGCATTCCTTCTTCTAGTAGGTATCTTTCTACAAGATGGTTCAGCCATTGAAAATAAAATGGAGAGTGGACGAAAATTTGAGAGAATTTTGAGCTTGAAGAGGGGTTAGGGTTCAACCAAAAGAGAATAGTGAAAAATGAGAATTTGATGAGGAATTAATCGATTTCAGCAGCTTAGATTTATACCTTGATGTTCCCCAATGGTCAGATTGCAGTTTTCAATGCAAATCTAGTCATTTCAACGGCTAATTTTTCGAATATTTTCGTCTAGGGTCATGAGATAATCGATTATTGTGCTACAACTCATGGAGCAAGCAACCAAAGTAATGATTAAGACAAAGTACTTTTGAGCATGTAAAGGAGGTAATGTAATAAATTATTGCTTCAACAGTTATGAACCTGATTTTCAGTTTAACAAACAACATGAACGAAATACAAAATGATGTTTAGTGGCTACATCTAAGTTACTTGAAATGTATGATCTATACCTGTACCAATGGAAGTAATGCGGCTGAAGCAGAAGGTTCTGAGTTGATAGCTAGTTGCAAATATTTCACTGAATTTTTGTAATAGTCATTAGGCTGATCTATTTGCAAATACATGAACTCCTCCAAATCGCTATCATCAGAAAAATGCAAGGGCAGCAACCATAAATCAAGTCCCCCTATGTAAATGCACAAAAAGACAATATTGAAGTTACTAGTAAACCAGAGAGTAATAACTATCAAAACCAAGAAATGATGATTAATAAGCTCTGAAACCAATTTGAAAAAAACTGGTACCAGAATATAACAAAAATAAAGAAAAGAAATAGTAATAGAACAGGGAAGACAAGAGACTGTTTATGTTACTGAATAAATAATGAAAAAATTATAGAAAACAGCATACCCAGGAATTTAGAGGAACCTGGTTCGTCTCAACCAATGCACATAAATGCCCTACTGTATTCCCTTATCCTTTATATATACCCTCATTACATTTTGTCCTCATAAAAAACTAACTCTAACTAACAAGTTGACTTACTAAGTGTCATTTAGTTAGTTTACATAAGATACCCTAAACTGTTTCTATTATTTCTCTTTTCAAACTCTTAGAAATTAGATTTGATCCTAACTCAACTCCAAAAAACTAGTTCATGGGGAATCAACTAGTTTGATGATATCACCGGTCAATGTTAAATTTCCAACACCCTCCCTTGCACCAAGGACTACACATCTCAAGTGTGAAATTAGTGAAATTAGTAACTGGAAAGGGCTGGGGAATCAACTAAACTTTTGATATCATATCAAACCAATTTTTCTGCAGATGTGGGCACAGGGATCTTGACTTTGCCTTGGCTACTTGATACAGATCTACACCCAGAACAAGCAACAAGCAACAGAAGAGAATGGATGAATGAAATATACGACAGCTGTAAGATTTATTCGCAAAAGAGGAAAATACAGCAAGATAACCAATCATACTGCCCAGAGCTAGGCTCCTCTAGAGTAACCAACAAGGTTCTGTATTCAACCAGAGACCCCTCCCCTGCTCCCCACACCTAATACTTGTTAGAATTATTACCTATTGTATCATTAACCCTATGTATAGGGTGTTGAGTGTGGGAAACCCACTACTGCCATATCTACTGCTGCATCTAATCATGCCTAGTATCTTAGAGCAGTCTTTTCATATGTATTTGCTTCATTATAAATAGAAGAGAAGGAGAGTGGTATTGTTGTCCACTACTCATATATTTTAAAGTCTCAGTCTCAAGTTGGTATCAGAGCGGGTCGATCCCGCTCTGGTTTTTGTCTCATCTGGTTCGTCACCGCTGTTCGTGGTGGATCGCCGTTAGTCACCGCGGCTGTCCAAGTTTGTTTAACCTCATTTCTGAACTACCCAACACTGTGAAACAACATTTCAACACTGTCCGCCACTGTCTGCAGTCCTCCGCCGTTGTCCGCCGCCGTCCACCGACGCAGTTCCGTCCGGAAACCACCGGATCTGGACCGCCTCTCCGCGTGACAGCCAACCCCGCCGGTGTCGCAGGCAGCGCCATCGCCACGCGCCTGCACGCGCGTCATCTCTATTCGCTTCAGTCAGGCACGTGCCGCTCACGCGCCGCTGTCCAGTCGCCGGTTCGTCATCGCGCCACCTTCGTCGCCGTCGTCGGAGCTTCCTCTACCCGTTTTGACCCTCAAACCTCTGTTCCGGTGAAGTCCAGTAGCACCCCTTGTGGAAATCGTCACTTTCGAATTTCAGAATCGTCACTATTTCACTGTTTTCCGAGATCCTCTCTGTTTTTGTTTATTCTCTTGATCATATCATGGCCACTGGAGGTACTGGGAGTGCTATTTCATTCTCCGGAAGCCCCTGCATTACTTCCGAGAAACTAAATGGCCAAAATTACTTA
>Ga0214545_1013598_pt1 | contig 10000 bp, 3 predicted proteins | sample CNSS4metaG_FD_160064 | JGI IMG/M metagenome (GOLD analysis project Ga0214545, IMG submission 160064) | Root nodule microbial communities from cowpea collected in UCLA plant growth center, Los Angeles, California, USA - CNSS4 | ecosystem: Host-associated > Plants > Roots > Nodule | place: USA...
TATATATATATATATATATATATTGCACTATTTCATCATTCTAAATACAGAGACTATTGGAATTAGCATATAATTTAAATTTGATTGAAACATTTTTTTGTGGACAGATATATAATAATTATTTTGGTAATATGTTGATAATCGTATTACACAATTAACAATAGTTCGTTTCCCATTATTTTTTGTGTATTAGTTAGCTTCAATTTTTATCTCTAGTGGAAAGTCTAATTAAATCATTATATTTAAAATAGGATTAAATATGTTTTTGGTCTTTTTTAGTAAAATTTGGAAATAGTCTCTCTTCGAAACTTTAGTCCAATTTAGTTCTTCATCTTTAGAAATGCATGAATTTAGTCATTTTAACCAAATTTTGTTAAGTGTATCTTACGTTTCAAACACATCTCATATTAGTATTTGAAATGTTTACACCTTGTAACCAAATACATGCATTTCTTAAGATGAATGACTAAATTGGACTAAAGTTTCGAAGAAGAACTATTCCCAAATTTTACTTAAAATTGAGCGACCAAAAACATATTTAACCCTTTAAAATAATAAACCACTTTCAATATTTTATCTTTTGTAAGGGTGATTTTCAAAATACATATTTTAGAAGTCTTTGGGAACAAGTTTTCAAAATTTTTGAACTAAGATTTTTGAAACATGATTCTCGTAATAGAAATTTCAAAATATATGGAATATGTTCTCCGATGAGTTTTTTGAAATAAAATTTTGAGAACAAATTTTTTTAGAACACAATATTTTCTGGATTGCGTTTTCTGAAACAATTCAACATCAAATGTATTTTGATTTTTTTTCAAACACATAAAATATATTTCGGAAAGAGCTTTCCGGAATGATTTTTTTATTTTTTATTTAATTTCTATTTTCTTCTTTCTTTGCAATGTTTCTTTCTCTTTTTCTTCCTATGCAGCAGTGTGATGATAAAGACGGTGATAACAGTGGTGGTGGTTTAGCAGCAGTAGAGGTGAGGTGATTAAAGGTGTTTAAATTTTTATACTTATTGTCACATGATGCAGTTATTAACTTTTGGGGTGCAGGAAGCATACATAGGTTCGATCTACAAAATAAGTACTCTATTATTTTCTGGGCCTATATCGAGCCTACAAAAGTCCACAAATAAACGGATAGATTTGTAGGCCCAGATAGCAAATCGAAAACACAATAATTTCATCAATTTTAATTAAATTTATTTGTCCTTTCATGGGTTAAGATAAAATATACCAAATAAAGTTAAATTTCCTTTTTTAGTTGGTTACTTGAGAAATGTTTTTGTTTAAACACACAGTTTGAGGTACCTGAGGTAGATCACAGATCCACAAACTAGGTTTGCAAAGTTTGCAGATTTAATGGTCCAGATCTAAAAAAAATTATTTGGGCTAAAATGGGTCCATTATGCGTGAGATTTGCAAACTTAATCGACTGATATAGAAACTTGAGTCCATATATTCAACCCTAATCTTTTCATATTCTCATAACATATATTCTAACATAATATCACATATGATATATTTAATATTAAATTTTATTCTTTTTAAATATATTATTAAATTAAATTAAAATTTAATTCAATTCTACTGATTGACCTTGTTTTTAACTTGAATTTCATAAATCTTTAAGATCAAAATAAAACTTAAACAAATATTTACTATACTGTGGATAAACTTAAACTCCTGTCAATTTGATTCAATTTGTATTTATGATAAGAACTCAAAATAGAAGGATTAATAATTGTCTTTTCCTTCATGCATCCTATAATTTCTATATATCTTCATAAATTTTTATTAGCACTCACAATTTTTAAAATAACCATTTTTATATTTTTAAAAAAATGACTTCTAGATTTTCTATTCTAATATATAAAGAAATGAACATTCCAAATATGTACATCAAAATTTCTTCATTAAAATTTTATTAGTAAAATAATATTCTATTCAAAAGTTATGTGTCATTATATCGGCTCTTTATCCGCGTTTCATCATTTCAACTTCTCTTTTTCTTATTATTGGTGAATAATTTTAATGCACTAATTATAATCATAATATATTGTAATGTTATCAAATTCAAACTCACCGTCACAATTCATACAAAAATAAGGACCCTGACGTGATCGAATCCTCTCTAACTAATTACTTTATAAGTTTTTTATTTTTTCTTCAAAAGTCACTGAAACCATGCATAACACTAAATAACAGGTTCCAAAGCTGCTTATTAAAAAAAAATAATAAAAAAAAATATTGCACTCAGCCAGCAGCATCTGTTGCAGAATCTCACACAGTTGATACTTCTAGGTTTGCATGGACCTGAACTGAAGATCAAATACAAAAGATAAAAAATTGTAAGAGATAAAACTCTGATACAAGATAATTAACGTGTGTGTGAGAGAGAGAGAGGAAATTAATAATAATATAAAAGTGTGTTACATAAAGAGTGTAACATATGACATAATTAGACAAGTTATTTCATGAACACTTAGAAAATGAAAAAGGAAATTCCTTAAACTAATAATTAACTTACGGCTATCTTAAAATAAGAATTTAGATAAATTGATTGGGAAATCTCCTACCAATTAACTTACAAATTAATTTTAACTTATCAAAACGTGTATTTTTTTTTTCTTTCTTAAAAATGTGTTATGAAGAAAATTTTGGAAGAGAAGTTATTTGTTTCGTAAATACTGAACAAGTAAAGTTCAACAATATTAATAATAGAAACTTAATTAAACTCATTTTTGGATCACATGAAACTTCTTGGAAATATCTTTGTACCAACTCATTTTTCATTTATTGCATGCAAACCACAATCCGAATTACGCTTTGCATCTTCTTTAGCCTTCAATTGATTCATTTGGAGCTTTCTCAGCCTATTTCCCTCTGCTACGTTCTTTTCGATTTCAACTAAAAAAAAAATAAAAAAAAACAAATTTTTAAAAATTAAATTATAAAATCTAACTCAACCATAAATAAAATTAATTAATAAAATAAAATTTATATAACTATATACAATAAATCTACCTTCTTTGATTATTCTGTTCTTTTGAAAAGCTGCTATTTGCAATTTCACTTGATGCTGCTCGATCAACAGTGACTGGTGAACATTCTTAGTCTTTTCAATTTGATAACGAATGTTGGAGACTTGTTGCTACAGAGAAACGTCTAAATATATATTAGATACATTGAAACAAAACAATTGTATATATAAGTTATGTGTAATTAGTTGGATGATATCTATTATTGTTTTTATGTATCAGTCTTGTACCCACTTTTAAAAATGTGTCAATTGAGTTCCAATTATTGAAAAGATTCCTCAATCAGGTCCTTTTCAGCAAAAAATTATTAACGACATCAACGGTATTGATATTTAAAATGACTTACAAAATTAAGTATCAATATTTATATTAAAATTTAGTGGTAAAAGTTATAAATAAAGCTAAGGACGTTAATAATTTTTGTCTGAAAGAGATCTAATTGAGATAATTTTTTAAGAGTTGGAACTTGATCGATACCTTTTAAAATCGGGTACCAAACTGACACATCCAAAAGATATCATCCAACTAATTAAACCTATAAGTTAATCGAAAAACAAAGTTCATGGCATGTACCCGAAGAGTTCTGAATTGATTTTCCAAGTGGTCAATGTACAACATCTTTTTCTTTCTATATTTCTCTGAAGAAACTCTATTAGACATCATCCTACACACAAGGTAAAAAGAACCCTAAACTTAGAAGAGAGAACAAAAAGTTGAGTAACAAAACTCTTGTTTCCAAAAACAACAATTTAAGCTTAAACAATTTCATAATATACCTCTTTAGCCTTTTTGAATCCTCTTTTTGTTTGGCTACCTTGAGATCAAAGCGAGGTTTACTTGTTTCTCTTTCATAGGTTTGGTTTCTGCTGAAATTGATAGTGGCATCAAGAGTTGTAGAACTTCCATTGATGAGATTTTTCTCAGCTTGATCAATAAAATGGTGTGCAGAATAAGTGTTAGAAATGGCAAGTTTGAGATCCAACTCAGGGTTGGTTCTTTCTTCAGGAGCATCACCAATCCACACCTGAAATGATGAACCAACCAACCAATCCCAATGAACAAACCTAGTTGGAAACATAAAAGAGAAAGATTTCAAGTGCAGTGGATTTTACTTGGTTTGATTGAGATTGCAGAGAAGCAAGACAAATCTTCTTCGCAGTTTCTCCCATATATCGCAGTTCTTTTTTCAAATTGCAAAACAAGAACAAAGCAAAGATAATAATGAACAAATAGCTAATATTTTCACCTTTGCATCTATAGAATAAAGTGATTTTTTTTTTTATATCAGAGTGAGGATATTTTTCTTTTTTCTTTTCTCTTACTAGGGAGTGATTTCTTTATAAATAAGACAAGTTCTGGTCTGGCAATAGAGTTTGTTAATACAAAACACGTATTGATTAATTTTATCTTTCTTTAAAAATTTCATACGTTAGATTTTATGGAAAATCAGCTGTAGTTGAAGAATTATCAGATTGATTCTTAAATTTCCCATGTATTATATTTTTCGAAAAAGATCTCAATTGTGGTATCTAGTATTGATTTTGTATCATGCTAATTTTCAATACACATTTATATCATAAATAGTTGATTTGCTTAATCTCCTACTTGTTCCCATAAATATGTTAAGTTTTACTTTAAATTTATTGAAATAACAGCGTTATAATTAATTATTATATCTAACATATTGTTTGTTTTAAAGTTTAGAATTGGAAAATAATTTTTTAACAATTAAATTTTGACAATTTTTTTTTCAACTCGATGTGACATTTTTTGAGTAGTTTTTCATTTTTTTATTTTTCAAAACCACTTAAAAATATATCATCTTAAATTATAAGAGAAAATTGTAAAAATTTAATTGTCAAAATATCATTATTTTTTAGAATTCTATCACAATTTTGGATTTCTTCCCCTTAAAATACATCTTCAAGAATCGAAAGAAAAATATGTGTTTCTATTTTGAAAAATCTCAATTTTGGTAACTAATATTAATATTTAATTTCTATCATGCTAATTTTCCATAAACATTTATATCATTAATGTTGACATGATTTGTTGATGTGATTATCCTATCTTACCTAATATATGCTTGATGTATTACTTTATCTTATGAGTTTAACATGCAAGTATGAGAGGATTAAAGGAGGAATGTAATACTATTAATGGATATATACATAAACAAGTTCCTTAGTTAAGGTTTTAGAATAACGAGAGTTCATAATTGGAATTTCATTTTCATTTATATAGATATGAATTTGGGTTAAATATATTTTTGTCCCTCAATTTTTTGTGAAAATTAGAATCAGTCTTTTTTTAAACTTTTGACCTAATTTAATCCTCCAACTTTAGAATTGTGTTTCAACAATTTTTTTTAAGTTTATATAACGTTTCAATCACATTTCATAATAGTATTTGAATTGTTTACACCGTTTGACATATTTGTGTTTCAATATTAATTAAAAGACTATCATGAAACGCATTTGAAACGTCAAATAAATTTAACAAAATTTAGCTAAAATGACTAAATTCACACAGTTCTTTGGACTAAATTGGACCAAAGTTTTGAAAAACAATTAATTCCAATTTTCGCTAAAAGTTGAAGAACCAAAAACATATTTAACCCATTAAATTTTGACCTCAAGTATGTTAGGTATTATTTGCTTTGAAACTTAAAATTTGGTTACAGTTATATATAAATAAAAATAAATAAATATATATATATATATATATATATATATATATATATATATATATATATTTAATTATCATTTGAAACCAAATTCAGAAATAATCCAGATTAGGCTATGTTGGCATTTGTACAGGGAGCTCTTTGTTGTATTAAGCAAATTATCTACTACCCTAAGTTAGTATATATTGATGTATGATTTGCTTTGCTCACCTAAGTTTCTTTATTAGGGAAAACTTGTATTTGTTTTCCTATACATTGCTTTTAATAATTTGGCATTTTAAACATTATCCTACCCTTTAAACTATATTTAACTCAAATAAACATGTGTAATCAGTTATTATTAACCTATTATAGTTCATTAAATACAAGGTATTAAACAAAAATAAATTAAGCACAAGAAAATTTTCCATTTATGATTGTATACGATGTTTCATAGTTTTATTTAGTAAAATAATAATTTCATGTTGTAAAACCCGACATAACCCAATTATACACACGCGTTAAGTGTTTTATTATAAGGTTTAGAAAACAAAGAATGTATTCATAAGTCCTTGTAGTTATCATCTTCATGTAATGTAAGAAGTCCAATCATAAAAGCAATTTATATATAAAATAAATAAATAAAGGTAAGTTATCATAATAAAATGAATATATAAATTAATTGTAACATGAGAACCACAAACTCAATAAATATAAAAAAAATTGTAAAAACAAACATTTTCTATTACTCGTATATTAAATATGTCTTGTAAAAACTAATATCGTATATTAAATATGTCTTATAAAAACTAATATATGATTCAATGATATACAATTAAACTCAATTCGTTAAGTTCATTATATTCCTTACACCCACAACTCTATAGGTTAAGGTATATCTTATCACGTGTCTTAATTTACATTATTTAAATAATTAGTGAAGTGACAATGTGTTTTTTTAATTGTAGATTCATGCACTTAATACTTAAAACCACAAACAAAGGCAAGATACAATTCCAAATATTTTATTGTAGGGTATATTTTAATTTGCTAGACGAATTTAGCAAATTAACTAAGCACATTGGAATTTACTGGAATTAACTCTTATTCTTAGAATCTCCTCAGGTCAGCGCACTATGCAAAATTAGCTTTCAAAACCAATTTCAAATCCTAAACTAATCAATTCATTTTCACTAAGTTTAAATTGCACCAAATAACACATATAAAGCCTAATTTTTATGATAAAATTTCGTTCAATTTGCTCATTCAAAACCGAAATTCAAGCGTAAAACAAAAACCGAATTCAATTAAAGTAATCCAAATATATATCCACCAAAATTCTCATAATTTCATCCACAATTTCTCTCATGTTCAAATCGATTACAACTAAAGGTAATTTCTTTTACCACAAAGTTACTTGAGCTTCAAGCAATAGCTAATAAAGATAGGATTAGAACTGTCAACTTGATCTATCACTGTAAGAAAATCATTCATTAACAATCAATTTTAATAACAAAAAATTGTTAGTCACTATAGTAACCAATTTATATACTAATTTACAAAATCAAAAATTATTGGTTACTAAAATAGTCACCATTAAGAATAAAAGGTTATAATTGGTCTCTAAAATTAAGCTATCTAGGTTTTGGCTACAAAAAAATTTGTTTATAAATTGGTTACTAAACATTAGCTACCAATGTTTTGGCTACTAAAATTTCTAAATTAGTCTTTAATTAATTAATGACCAATTTAGCGACCAATTATAATATTTTATTCATAATAGTGACTATTTTAGTAATCAATAATTTCTTATTTTGTAAATTGGTATATAAATTTGTCACTATAGTGACTAATAATTTTTTGTTACTAAAATTATTATTATTTAACAGTTTCTTATAGTGCATGGACCATGGGTCAATCCCAACCCACCATCGAATAAGCTCCATTTTAGGGAATCCTCAATTTAGGGGGCACAAAAAAAGCTCCAATCCCCAAAGTCCCCTCTCAAGTGGGTTAAAGTTAGGGCTAAGGTGAATTTGGGCCCGGGTCAAAGGTTATTTACACCATTTGATACATTTTCGCTTCAATGTTAGCCTAGAATGTTGTTTAACAAGTAAAAAAATTAATGTCATTGGGATAAAAAAACTATATCCATTCACTTTTAAAGTTTAGGGACCAAAATATATTGGGACATGGACAAATTTCAATTTTGCGTCAAAATTTAGGTATTAAAAACATATTAAACCCTTATAAAAATAAATTAATGTTAGTTTGTGTATTTAGTTTATTTGTAATTTTTGTTTAAATGTATTATGTTGAATGAGAATTATTAATGAGAATGATAAAACTTGTATGAATACATGAGGTCACAAATATGGGATGATATATGGACCGTGTTTGTTTTATGTATTAAATATTAACACCTAAGTTGTGATATACATTTTCTTACTTCACCAATGGTCTAGCTCAGATAGACTATGATATCAGGTGGTGAGAAGTCGAACATACTCAATATGAGTATTTTAGAGGAAGTCAATTGATATTTTGTTTGTTGAATATTCTTGATGCATATATATATTTATGTGTAGTTTATATGATTTTAAATGTTGAATGAAATTGAGTTATTGTGACTTGTAATATATGTTAAATCTCTAGAAGGAGGAGGTTCATTGGGAAAATACAACGCTAATGGTCTTCATCCTTATATAATCTTCTATTTTCTCATTTCTACTCAATGTGAAACTAAGATTCACACTTGGATTTCTATCGGTATATATATATATATATTTTGTTATGTTGAAAATTTTTTTTTAATATTTTACCCTTGCATTTATGGTTTGTATTATAAATTGCGATGCTTTTACTATGCACATGAGAAAATATAGGTACATGTGCAGAAAGAATGTCGGGGATAAAGTTTTATTTTATTCTATTTTGACTACCTTGTGTAAATATTTGTATATTATGTATGCTTAAGTTATATTTTTCTTTTGATTCCGTGCATGGGATGAGGACACTTAATTTAGTTGAGTGTGCCATTATCAGAAACATCAACGCTCTTGCTAAAGAAGAAAGATAAATACATCGTCTGTTTGTAGTTTATTGATAATTAAACAAAATTATTAAAGAATGAGTATCCACAAATTTAAGTAAATATTACAAATCTACAAATCCAAAAATGAATAGTAGGAGTATTTAGTACTACTAATTGGAACGATGAATGTTCTTAACATATTTATGGATAACATGAATATGATCTCTTTATCTTTTTTGACATTAGAGTTTATATACTTTTATACATCCTGTGGAGAGACTTAAGAAATAGCTAAGGGTAATAATGATGTTCTTGAATAAAATTAGTATAGTAGAGTTTTGATTGCCAAATATGCAAATTTTAGAGTGTTACTTAAAATCACATACCTTAAACAGGTAAACTAAAAAGAAACACCAGTGTTATACATGTATTGACAGTGTCAAAATGTCACGTTAACAATGATGTGGAATTGAGAATGAATGCATATAACTACTATTTTTTATATTTTTAAAAAAAATATTACAATAACATTTACTTAACTAATATTTAGTTAATTTGTAGCCGTTATGACTTCGTTCAAGTCGCAGAGTTGAAATGAGGCCTTAAAACGGAACCCGAAAGGTGGAAAAATCAAAGGTTGTCCTTGTTGGTTCACAAGAAATCCATTTCACCACGCTCTCATGATGTTTGCCGGTTGCGTCATGTTTAGGAGCACCACAGTCCAAATGATTGACCGAATCGCTTATCTTTCTGCCCCTCCTCTCCAAGCACCTACCACGAGACTTACTTTCCTTTCTCCTTCTTCCCCTTTTCTTTTCAAACTCAGACCCACTTCCCTCTTCACTTCCTCCTCCTCCTCCTTCTTCTCTCTCACTTCCCCTCCACGATCCACCATGCTCCACCACGACCCTCTTGTCTCTGACCTCTACGCCACTGCCATTTCCGCCGCTGTCGCCTTCTCGCTTCTCAGACTGTGGCAAGAGACTGCAAAACGAGGCATATTCGACCAGGTGGGTCGCAAGATTGGTTTTTTTTCTTCTGGGTAGGGTTAAATTGAACAGAATGATGATGGGCTTTGGAATTTCTGGCCAATTTAGTTGACGTGTGCAAATGACTGTTTTTTGTAATGCGACAGCTTCAGTGGGGTGTTTTCGATGTTTTTGAATTGGAGAAATTAAGTTCACTTTTTAAGTTAATGGTTTTATGAAGTAGATGAAAAGTCGGATTTTTTTTTTTTTTTTTGTTTTATTTA